>Ga0233365_1000059_pt1 | contig 69439 bp, 62 predicted proteins | sample ElkDunMinimDraft_27_FD_191535 | JGI IMG/M metagenome (GOLD analysis project Ga0233365, IMG submission 191535) | Fecal eukaryotic communites from dung pellets of Tule Elk in California, USA - Elk Dung C36 | ecosystem: Host-associated > Mammals > Digestive system > Large intestine > Fecal | place...
ACCGAGGAAACCATCATCGCTTTGTTGCGGACGATGTCTGCACAGGGAAAAACTTTAATGGTGGTGCATCACGATCTCCAATCTGTTAAGCGATATTTTGACTGGACAATCTTATTAAATGTTAACTTAATTGCCTGCGGACCTACCGAGGACGTGTTCACCGACGAAAATATACAAAAAGCCTATGGAGGGAAGCTTACACTTCTTTCCTCCGTAAGGAACATTCTGGCGAATCAACCTTTTCCGCAGGAAGGAAACAAGAAAGGCAGATGAAAGACATCATCGATTTTTTCTCATTTTCTGATCCCAACATCCGATATGTGGTTTTAGGGTCCATGCTGCTAGCCGCAAGTTCGGCCATCGTCGGGGTGTTCATCGTGCTGAAGAAAAAGGCCCTCATCGGCGATGCGGTTTCACATTCTGTATTGCCCGGCGTATGTGCTGCCTTTCTATTTACCGGCACCAAGAATATTCCTATGCTCATCGCCGGGGCCTTTATTTCGGGCTGGCTATCCATCGTATTGATCGATTATATCACCCGAAATTCTAAAGTGAAGAAAGATGCTGCCATCAGCATCGTATTAACCGTCTTTTTTGGCCTGGGTGTGGTAATGCTCACCTATATTCAACATCATGGTTTTTCTTCGCAAAGTGGACTGGAGGGTTTTATCTTCGGCAATGCCGCAGCCCTTATTGGCAGCGATGTGCTGGTCTTTTCCTGCATTGGCTTATTGCTCGTACTTACCGTTATCGCTTTCTTTAAAGAGTTTGCCTTAACAGCCTTCGATGAACCTTTTGCAAAGACCATCGGGCTGCCGGTAGGTAAGCTGGAATTGCTTCTCACAACGCTTACCGTACTGGCTGTTGTTACGGGGATTACGGCAGTGGGCGTGGTGCTGATGGCCGCCATGCTAATCACGCCGGCTGCAGCCGCCCGTTTCTGGACCGACAACCTCAAAAAAATCGTCCTGTTGTCGGCTTGTTTTGGTGCGGTATCCGGGCTTGCAGGTGCTTTCATTTCCTATCTGGCCCCCTCCATGCCTACGGGCCCCTGGATGGTTGTATCCTCGTCTTGCATAGCCTTTTTCTCTTTTTTCTTTGCACCCAAGCGGGGATCTGTCTTTACCTGGTGGAAGAAGCGGCAATACAGCCGCAGAGCGGACGAAGAGAATATTCTAAAGGCATTTTATCAACTTGGTGAACGCGAAATGGCGACTTCAGCCGATACAGAAAACACCCTTTCGAATCCATATTCATCCAAGGAATTAAACAGCAGCGGCGTTATGAATTCTTCGCGTTTTCTTTCAGGGCTGGGTCGTTTGAAACGCAAAAGCCGTGTCGACAACAACGCGGATGGTTCGTGGCGGCTTACCCCTGCAGGTAAAGCGGAATCGGCCCGTATTGTGCGCTTGCATCGTCTCTGGGAGCTATACCTCACCAAATACATGCAGATGCCCGCACACAAGGTGCACGAGAATGCTGAAATGATTGAACATGTGCTGAACGCCCAGTTGGAGAAGGAGCTCGAACAGCAGCTTGGTTTTCCGGAGAAAGATCCGCACGAATCGCCTATCCCACGATTAAAAGAAGAGAACGATGATTGACTTTTGGATCATATTGACAGGAGCGTTGGTCGCCGTTTCTGCAGGACTACTGGGATGTTTCCTCGTATTGAGGAGAATGAGTATGATCGGCGATGCCATCAGCCACGCAGTACTACCCGGAATTGTGATCGCCTTTCTGATGAATGGAAACCGCGAACCACTTACTGTCTTACTGGGAGCAGCAGCACTGGGGCTGCTCAGCACTTTTCTCATTGAGTACCTGAGTAAAAAAGCGAAGGTGCAGGGCGACGCCGCGATCGGGATTACATATACCTTCCTCTTCGCTATTGGCGTAATTTTGATCAGTCTCTTTGCCGGTCAGGTCGATATCGATCAGGATTGTGTTCTTTACGGTGAAATCGCTTATGTGCCCATCGATACGCTTATTTCGGATTCCGGACAAAATTTGGGACCGCGTCCGGTGTACCTCCTGGGATTCATGCTCATCCTGATTATTCTCTTCATCACAATTTTCTTTCGTCGATTATCGCTTACCGCATTTGACCCGGCCTTTGCTACGGCAATTGGGGTGTCGACCGCTTTGTGGCATTACCTGCTGATGGGCCTGGTTTCCATGACAACCGTCGTTTCTTTCGAATCGGTGGGAGCCATTCTGATCATAAATTTCCTGATCGGTCCACCATCCATTGCCTATCTGCTTACCGAGAGCCTGAAACGCATGCTTATATTCAGCGCTTTGCTGGGTATTGCCATATCAATATTAGGCTTCTACGCCGCTTCCTACTTCGATGTTTCGGTAGCCGGGGCCATGGCTGTAACCACGGGGGTGTTATTCAGTATGGTATTTTTGTTTACACTTCTCAAGAAGAGAAGGTCTCGTAAGCTAAGTCTGAGCGGCAACTTGAGCCCATCGGGTCAACAACCGCTAGGGTTCTAGGATATTCACAGGGGCATGAAAGATATATTCCGCTTTAAACAGTTCGATGTCAACCAATCCGGCTGCACCATGAAAATCAATACGGATGGTGTACTACTTGCAGTCAGTGCCAATCAGGTTCCCCTGCATCGAATATGGGATGTGGGTACCGGAACGGGCGTCATAGCCCTGATGCTTGCTCAGCGATTCCCGAAAGCGAGGGTAGAGGCGATCGACATTGACGAGGGTGCGGTCCACTGCGCATGCGAGAATTTCCGTCATTCCCCCTTTGCCGACAGGCTTTCTGTTCAACACGCCGCGGTTGGCGATTTCCAAAGCGCGCATCGCTTCGATCTGATCGTGTCTAACCCACCTTTTTTCATTAATTCACTAAAAAATCCCGGTGAAAAGAAGTCCCTTTCCCGCCACGGCTCGGTCGATTTTTTTCGCCAACTATTTAGCCAATCTGAAAAGTATCTGAACCCGGGTGGCAGCTTCCAGTTAATCTGGCCGCTGACGAGCCGCGATCAGGTAATATCAAGGGGCATTCAAGGTTCCCTTGCCTTGCATCACGAACGCTTTATCAGTTCTTTTCCTCAGGGCGCTCCTTTCAGGGTGATTAGTACCTTTAAACACGAACCTGCTGACCACTACACTCAAGACAATTTTCCTATTTACGAACGTCAGGGTGTTTACACTGAAGCCTACAACAATTTATTGAAGCCTTTCTTTATTAAATTCTAACTTTGGCATATGAAGAGAATAGGCCTGATTTCGGATACGCATGGATATTTAGATGACGCGGTATTCCGCCATTTTGAAGATTGCGACGAAATATGGCATGCCGGCGATTTTGGAAGCCTTGAAGTAATCAACCAGCTATCCGCTTTTAAAACCCTTCGCGGCGTCTACGGCAATATAGATGGAAAAGAGATCAGAACGATGTTTCCGGAACAAAACCGCTTTCAGTGCGAAGGTGTCGACGTGCTCATGATTCATATTGGCGGTTATCCCAAACGATATCAGCCGATTGTTCGCAGCATCATGCAAAGCCATCCACCAAAGTTGTTTATATCCGGCCATTCGCATATATTGAAGGTCATGTACGATCCGCTTTATTCCTGCCTGCACCTCAACCCGGGAGCTGCCGGTAAGCAGGGCTGGCACAAAGTGAGAACCTTATTGCGATTTGAAGTGGATGAAGGGAATGTCCAAAATATGGAGTTGATCGAGCTTTCCTAAGACAGCAACAGGCGGCCTCTACAAGCTTTCGCGAACGTCAATAAGGAAGGATTTTAACTTTTCAAGGGAATCAATGATATTCTGATTATCCTGAATATCTTTTTTATTCGATTTGATATAGTCACGGGCACCCTGAAGTGTGTAACCTTTATCTTTTACCAGACTGAAAATGGTTTTTAAGTTTGCAACGTCTTCCGGGCGGAATAAGCGGTTACCCTTCTTGGTCTTCTTCGGCTTGATAATATCGAATTCTTTTTCGTAGAAGCGAATCTGAGATGCATTCACATTAAACATCTTGGTTACTTCACCCATACTATAATATAGCTTTTCGATCGACTGTTCTTTATATGGCATAAAAGTAAATAGGTTTAATAGTAAAGCATTACCGCAAATTTACTTTATTCTCCAGACTAATCAAAAGATTGATTTTCCTGCGATGCCACCTTCAGCATCTGGGCATATTCGGTAGGGCTCAGATCGTTGAAAAAGAAGTTTACCGGGTTGACATTCACTCCGTTTCGGATTACTTCATAATGCAGATGAGGACCTGTAGATGCTCCAGTATTACCCACATAGCCAATCAGGTCGCCCCGCTTCACCGTCTTTCCTTTCTTCGTAGCAAATTTACTCAGGTGGGCATAACGGGTTACATAGCCGTAACCATGGTTAATTTCAATGTGTCGGCCGTAACCGTGATCGGACGAGGTGGTAATCACCTTTCCGTTCCCGGTTGCATAAATCGGTGTGCCTCTTGGGGCGGAGAAATCAATACCATTATGCATTTTCCGTATCTTGTAAATCGGGTGAATTCGCCTGCCAAATCCTGAAATACCTCGCTTCAGATTTTTACCACTCAGCGGCTGAATAGCCGGAATGCTTGCCAGCATAGCCGACTTCGATTCTGCCAGTCGCCCCAGCTCCGAAAACGACTCCTTTTGCACTTTAAGGGATCCTGCAATCGCGTCCAGCTTTTTGGCGCTTTCAATCACAATTTCGGAATTGCGGAAGTTCTTCAGGTTTTCGTAGCGGTCGACACCCCCAATACCCGCTCGCCGGATCTCATCAGGAATCGAGTCAGCCTCAAATATAACCCGGTAAATGTTTTCATCGCGGTCTTGCATATCCTGCAATACGGCATCTACCTGCGAAAGGCGGTTTTGCATCATATCGTATTGCAGCGTCATATGGTTGAGTTCACGTTTCAACTCTTTTTCCTCCGGAGAATCAACAAACGTGAAGCCGAGAAAGAGCAGTACACCTGCAAATACGAAGGCACAGCTAAGAAAGGCAGTCAGCTGCATGACTTTTTTCCAGACACTGGTTTTTACTTGTTCGTATTTCTGAGAATGTGAATTATAATAGAATTTTGTCTTAGCCATTATTCCCTTTTTTGTGAGACGGTTCTAATGAAGTGGCTGCAAATGTAAGGAATTCGGTTTTCGGGAAATGTTAAAAAGTGTTATTTCGCCCCGCCGTGGGGTCAAAATCGCCCTGAGACGGCTCAGCTCTGCGTTTTTCTTATGTAACTTTTTAAACAGCTGCAGGGAAAGACGATAAGTATGGTATTATTTATCTAATTAAGGATAAACGATTAACTTTGCGCTATTAGAACCATTACATGACTAGCAAAGAAATCAGACAGGCTTTCATTGAATTCTTCAGATCAAAGCAACACCAGATCGTTCCATCGGCCCCCATCGTCGTTAAAAATGACCCTACCTTATTGTTTACCAATGCAGGGATGAATCAGTTTAAAGATTACTTTCTGGGTAATAAGGTGCCTGACCACAAGCGGGTTGCCGATACGCAAAAATGTCTTCGCGTAAGCGGAAAGCATAACGATTTGGAAGAAGTGGGGGTGGATACTTACCACCATACCATGTTTGAAATGCTGGGTAACTGGAGCTTTGGTGATTACTTTAAAAAGGAAGCCATTGAATGGAGCTGGGAGCTGCTTACCGGCGTTCTCAAAATCGATCCTGAACAAATATATGTTACGGTCTTCCAGGGCGACGAGTCAGAAGGCCTGGCCTTTGATCAGGAAGCTTATGACGAATGGACGAAGTGGATTTCGCCCGAACGCATACTCCGCGGAAATAAGAAAGACAATTTCTGGGAAATGGGCGATACAGGTCCCTGCGGCCCTTGCAGCGAAATTCATATCGACTGCCGGCCACAAGACGAACGCAATGCCGTCAGTGGAAAAGATCTGGTGAATGCAGACCATCCCCAGGTGATTGAAATATGGAACAACGTATTTATGCAATTCAACCGTCTGAAAGACGGGTCGCTGCAAAGCCTGCCGGCCAAACACGTGGATACCGGTCTGGGATTTGAACGATTAGTACGAGTATTACAGAACAAAAACAGTAATTACGATACCGACGTATTCTCAGGCACGATCCAGGAAATCGAGCACATTACCCAAAAACGCTACGACGGCAGCGATAGTAAACAAGCCGTTGCATTCCGTGTGCTGGCCGACCATATACGCGCCGTAGCCTTTGCCATCGCCGACGGCCAGTTGCCGTCGAACACAGGAGCCGGCTATGTCATTCGACGCATTTTACGGAGGGCCGTGCGTTACTATTATTCATATCTGGGTTTCGAAGAGGCGCTTTTACATCGTCTGGTACAGCTGCTGGCTGCTCAGTTCGACGCGGTTTTCCCCGAACTTGTTCAGCAGCAGGATTTCGTCGCCAAGGTGATCAAAGAAGAGGAGGAGGCATTTCTCAGAACTCTCGAAAAGGGTCTGAAAAAGATGGATGAAATCATTCAGAGTTCCGCTTCTGAAGGTATCAGCGGCAAGCAAGCTTTTGAACTTTACGATACTTTTGGCTTTCCGTTCGACCTCATCCGGCTTATCGCCGATGAAAACCAGGTCAAGGTAGATGATGAGGGATTTGCAGCAGAAATGCAGCTGCAAAAGAACCGCAGTCGCGCCGCCACGGCCATTGATACGGACGATTGGGTGATGCTAAGCGAAGAGGAGGGATCCAGATTTGTCGGATACGACGATCTAATGATCGATACACGGGTAGCGCGCTACCGGAAAATCACATCCAAAGACAAAGTTCAATACCAGATCGTACTTGAAACGACGCCCTTCTATGCGGAGAGCGGGGGACAGGTAGGCGATGTAGGTACGCTTGAGTTCAATGGAGAAATAATCCGCGTCAACAATACAAAAAAAGAAAACGAACTTATTGTTCACTTTACCGATAAGCTCCCCGCCAATATCGACGCAACTGTTAAAGCCAGCGTCGATCTTCAAAAGCGACTTTATACCACCTATAACCACAGTGCCACCCACCTTCTGCAAGCATCGCTAAGGGAGGTTCTCGGGTCTCACGTACAACAAAAAGGGTCCCTTGTTACAGCTGATGTGCTGCGTTTCGACTTCACTCATTTTGCCAAAATGACCGACGAAGAGATTCAGCAGGTGGAAAATCTCGTCAACGAGAAGATTCGCAGCAATATTCCTGTGGACGTACAGCTCATGGCAAAAGAGGATGCCCTGGCATCGGGTGCTACCGCGCTTTTCGGCGAAAAGTATGGGAACACCGTTCGCGTAGTCACAATAGACCCCAAATTCTCTGTCGAGCTGTGCGGAGGAACCCACATTCCCTATACCGGCATGATTGGCGTATTGGCGATTGTAAATGAATCGGCAGTTGCTTCCGGCATTCGTCGTATTGAAGCACTTACCGGGGCTGCAGCTCTCCGTTTCTTTTCTGAAAAAATTCGTCAGAGCAAAATGGTCAGCGAACTGCTTAAGTCGGTTAACCCCATTAAGGCCGTGGAAGATCTTATCCATGAAAATAATCTTCTCAAAAAGGAGGTCGAAAAAAACATACTCGATAAGGTTTTAAACCTTAAGGAAGTACTGCTCGAAAAGGCTGACATCATCGGTAACGTTCATTTTATAGCCCAAAAGGTTGATTTACCGAATGCCGATGCCATTAAAAGCCTTTCGTATTCGCTTCGCGACTCACTCGATAATGCCCTGATTGTATTGGCCGCTGAACTCAACGGAAAGCCCTTCCTCAGCGTTATGATATCCGACTCGCTTGTGAAAGAAAAGAACCTGCATGCCGGGAACATCATCCGCGAGTTGGCTAAAGAAATCGGTGGAGGCGGAGGCGGGCAGCCCTTCCTGGCTACAGCCGGTGGAAAGAACCTGGCGGGAATTGCTCAGGCAATCTCCAAGGCCAAATCATTCATTCAATAATGGCTTGAAATACTTCTTGAACATGAAAGGAATCAACTGATGAAAAAACTAATAATGGGGCTTATAGCCCTGGCTATGCTGGCGTCTTGTTCCAATAAAGATGAATTCGTTCTGAACGGACAGGTGAAGAATGCCGGCGATCTGAAAAAAGTATTACTCTATGAAGGTGAAAAGGTAATCGACTCTGCCTTCCTCAATGAAAGCGATAAATTCCGTTTCCGGAGAACCGCGTTAGAAGCAAAACCTTATACGCTTGTTGTAGGTAACCGTCCGTATATGCTGGTGCTTCAGAATGGCGATAAAGTAGAGTTTCAGACCGACTTAAACCAGAGTGAAGATAAATACCAGATCGAGGGCTCCGAAATCTCGCTTAAACTGCAAAAACTAAGCGCTATCAAAGCAGCTTTCCAACGCACGCAAAACGAGCTTCAACAGGAGTTTGAAACCCGATTACAAAGCGGCGAAAGCGAAGAAGAGGTGCAGGCCGAGCTCATGTCGCGCCACCAGCTTGCTTTAGAGGAAAGTTCCCGTCAAACCTATCAGTTCGCCAAGGAAAATGCTGATAATCTGGGAGGCTTTTACGGCATGATGTCTTTGTTTGCGCTCGACCCAATCACCTACGAGCAGGAGCTGATCAGCTATGCAGACAAAGCCAGGGTGCAGTTTCCAAACAATTCGGCAGTACAGTTTTTTGCCAATCACATGGCTGAGTTAAAGCCGCTTAGCATCGGTCAGAAGGCCCCCGATTTTGAGTCACTTTCGCCTACCGGCCAATCCGTTAAATTGTCAGACTTCAGAGGTAAATATGTCTTGTTAGATTTTTGGGCTTCCTGGTGTGGTCCATGCCGGGAAGAGAACCCCAACATCGTGAAACAATATCATGCGTTTAAGGACAAAGGGTTTACTGTATTGGGCGTTTCGCTCGACGATAATCCAACAGCCTGGATGAAAGCGGTTAAAGACGATAAACTCGAGTGGACGCAGGTATCTGAACTAAAGCGATGGGATAGTGAAGCCGGATTGCTCTACAAGATAACGGCCATTCCCGCCTCGTTCCTGATTGATCCGGACGGAATCATTGTGGGGAAAAACCTCCGTGGCATTGCCCTGGAAGAAGCCTTGAAGAAGCATTTACCTTAGTGTAAGCATACTGTTAAGCCTGCTTTACAATTAATTAATATTAGCTTAACGTCAGGGTTTTAGTATCTTCATATATTCGTCAAAAATAAGAGGAATGAATAGTAGCAAGAATAACATCTTAATTGTAGACGACGAGCCTGATATTCGGGAGCTTATCGAATATAGCCTGAAGAAAGAGGGCTATCAGGTACGCATTGCGGAGAACGGCAAGGAAGCAATTGCGATGGCTAAAGCACAAGTGCCCGATCTGATCATTCTCGACATCATGATGCCAGAGATGGATGGGATAGAGGCCTGCCGCGTTATGCGTACCATGCCGGAGTTTAAGAACACCTTTATGGTGTTTCTTACAGCCAGGAGCGAAGAGTACTCCGAGATCGCGGGTTTCAATGTCGGCGCCGACGATTATATTGCCAAGCCTATAAAACCTCGTATTCTTGTAAGCCGTATCAATGCGATTTTGCGTCGCAATGCTCAGCAAGAAGACCCTATTCTCGACAAAATAGTCATCAGTGATCTGATCATTGATCGGGAGGCTTTTATGGTGTTCCGCGGTGATGATAAAATTGTTCTGGCCAAAAAAGAATTTGAATTGCTCTATCTGCTGGCATCCAGACCTGGTAAGGTCTATACGCGTGATGTGATTTTGAAAAGTATTTGGGAGGATTCTGTTGTCGTAACCAATCGGACCATCGATGTCCACATCCGGAAACTACGGGAGAAGGTCGGTGAAAACTATGTCACTACGGTAAAAGGAGTAGGATATAAATTCGAGTTATCGTAAGCGTTCGTAAGTATCAAGCCTGCCGGTCAGGCTTTTTTTAGGTGCCGACGCGCCAGGTTCTCGAGTTCATTTAAATCAAAAGGCTTTTTCAGATAGGTGTCAGCCCCGGCTTCTTCGGCGAGCATCTTCAGGTTGCTGTTGGCTGAAAAAAGAATAACAGGAAGGTCCTTATATTCGGACGCTTTAATTTCTTGTGTTGCCTTCACACCCCCGATATCAGGAATCCAGTTGTCCATCAGCACCAAATCGGGTTTGGCCTTTTCAACTTTAGCTAAGATGTCATTGCAGTTATCAGCGGAAACTACATGGTATCCCATATTCTCAAATACATAAGTGCAAAAAAACAAGATGTCCGGATCGTCATCAAGTATTAGTATCGTATAGGGCATATTTATCCTACTATTCTGTTTTTCATGGAACAGCACAAAAGTGGTTCCAAATTTACCTAAATCGCTTTTTTAGGGTATAAATAACCGTAGTTGGTGGCGGGTGGTATGCCGTCCTTTCGGTATTGTCCGGTTTTGGCGTCGTCACTGCAGTTTGTATTTCTTTTCCTACATTCTGCCAATCGTTAGATTCTTATTGTATTTTTGCTTCAATGAAGTCATCCAACAGCAAATTCCTAAAATTCAGTGATATTATTCTCTTTGAAGATGATGACCTGATTGTGATTAATAAGCCCCCTTTGGTATCATCGCTCGACGACCGGGAAGGCGCCGCGGCTAATATATTGCGACTGGCGAAACGCTATCACGAAGATGCGCAAATCTGTCACCGTCTCGACCGCGAAACTTCGGGAGTGATGCTCATTGCTAAAAATCCGGAGACCTACCGACTGGTGTCTATTGAGTTTGAGCGTCGCCGTGTCGATAAGAAATACCATGCCGTTATTGAAGGTGTGCACTTTTTTGAGGATCTGATGATCGATCTTCCGATCCTCAATCAGGGAAATAAAAATGTAAATATCGACCGGGAACGGGGTAAGAATGCGATTACCTACTTCAATTCCATCCGCCACTTCCGAAAATTTACCCTGGTTGAATGCCGCCCTATCACCGGACGGATGCACCAGATACGTATCCACCTGGCAACCCAGCGGGCTTCAATCGTAGGCGACGAACTTTATAAGGGCTCTCCGGTATTCCTTTCGCAACTAAAGAAGAAGTACAGTTTAGGGAAGGGGCAGGAAGAACAACCCATTATGCAACGCTTCGCTCTGCACGCGCGCTCGGTTAAGTTCACCATCAACGAAAAAGCCTATGAGTTCGAGGCTCCCTATCCAAAAGATTTCGCCACCCTGTTGAAGCACCTCGAAAAGTTCGATTCCTGAGACAACAGCGAAACTGTACGCTGTAAAGAACCTGTTCGTGGCGAAGTACAGGGAATAAAACCTGGACAGAAACCGTAATCAGAAAGCGTGGTCAGTAAAGCGTAGTCTGTAAAGTGTGATCAGTAAAGCGTAGACCGTGAAGCTAAACCGTAAGCGTAAGCCATAAAGCGGATCAATGAAAACGGGGACCCTTCGTAATGAAAGATCCCCGCTGTTTCTTGAGAGAGTACAACCTACAGATTAGTAGCCTAGTATTTTCAAGACTTGCTTGCTGTTTTGCTCTTCACCGAATACTTCGAAGTTGAAGGTCTCATCCCGGTTTCTGCGAATAATTACATGCTTTGGCGAAGGTAGCAGGCAATGATGTATCCCGCCATAGCCGCTTAACACCTCCTGGTAGGCTCCGGTATGGAAGAAGCCCAGGTATTGCACCTTCCGCGTTTTCGGCATAAATACGTTGTTCATGTGCGCTTCTGAATTGTAATAATCCTGGCCATCGCAGGTAATTCCACCCAGATTCACCTTTTCGTATTCGAAATCCCAGTTATTTATAGGCAGTAAGATGTACTTCTGGTTCAGGGCCCATACATCCGGCAGGTTTGTAATAAACGAGCCATCAAGCATCAACCAGCGCTCACGATCATTCTGCTGCTTTCTGCCAATCACCTTGTACAAAATGCCGGAAGCCTCCGCTACAGTATACTTTCCAAATTCAGTAATAATATCGGGTTCCATCACATCGTGCTGTGCACAAATTTCCTTGATACGGTTAACGATTTCGTTGACCATATACTCATAGTCGAAGTCGTGCACCAAAGAATCTTTAAAGGGCATACCACCACCAATATCTAAGGTATCCAGATGCGGATTTATCTTCTTAAACTTGCAATACAGGGTTACGTACTTTTCAAGCTCTGTCCAGTAATAAGGCGTGTCCGAAATCCCTGAATTGATAAAGAAATGCAGCAATTTCACCCGGAAGTTCGGGTTAGGCACAATCTTATTGTTGTAATATTCAAGGATGTCTTCCATGCGAATACCCAGCCGCGAAGTATAAAACTGCGAGTCAGGCTGCTCTTCCGCCGCGATCCGGATTCCCAGGTTACAAGGCGTATCCAATTCAACTTCATCGTCGAAAAGATTAAACTCTTCCTTGTTATCCAGCACCGGGATGATGTTCTTAAAACCATCGTGCAACATATCAATGATATACTGCTTATACTGATAGGTTTTAAAACCATTGCAAATGACCGTAACATCTTTACTAACGCTTCCTTTTTTCTCCAAAGCGTCAATCATCGGCATATCAAAAGCAGAAGAAGTTTCCAGGTGGATATCGTTTTTCAACGCTTCTTCCACCACATGTCTGAAATGCGAACTTTTAGTACAGTAACAATATTTATAAGTACCACGATAATTGTTCTTTAAAATCGCGGTTTGAAAAAGGATCTTTGCCTGTTGTATTTTTTTGCTGATCATCGGCAAGTAGGTGAACCGCAAGGGCGTACCATACGTTTCGATCATCTCCATAAGATTGATATCCTGGAAATACAATTCGTCTTCTATGATCTCGAATCCGTCTTGCGGAAAACCAACACTTAAGTCAAGAAATTCCTGATAGGTCTGCATTATTTTTATAATTTTGGCAAAGATATGCTTTCGCATTGGAATGTTGAACACCTAAACGTCACTTTTGTTCCTTATCTTTGGAATCCACATTGCATGCCATGAGAGAAATTCAACTGTTAGAAGTCAAATCCGAATTGGGGGCAGGAACGAGAGGGGCAAGCCTTGGTATTGACGCCATTAAGATCGCCGCTCTCGATTTTGGCAGCCGTTTTTTCAAGAAATATCCTTCCATTGAAATCCCCAACGAGAATCATCTTTTGTTCGAATCATCCGGAAGTCCTTTCGCAAAGCGCGCTTCGGGCGTATTGACCGTATGCGAACGCGTAGCCGATCAGATTCACAAAACCTACGATGATGATAAGTTTCCGGTTGTATTGGCGGGCGACCACAGTACGGCGGCGGGAACCATCGCAGGCATCCGTAAAACCTTCCCGAAGAAACGTCTGGGCGTTATCTGGATCGATGCCCATGCCGATATACATTCACCCTACACGAGTCCTACCGGCAATATGCACGGGATGCCGATTGCGATTTCACTCGATGAAGACAATCTGGCCAATAAAGTCAATACACCCGATCAGGAAACCCTGAATTATTGGTATCAATTAAAGAACCTGGGTGCTATGTCGCCCAAAATCGACGCCTCCGATTTGGTTTATATTGGTGTTCGCGATACAGAAGCTCCGGAAAGCAAGCTGATCAAACGCAAGAAGATCAAAAACTTCTCGGTTGCCGATTTTCGCGAACGCGGGCCCGAACGCATCATCAGTGATATTGTTAACTACCTGGAAAAGTGTGATCTGATTTACGTATCCTTCGACGTCGATTCCATGGATCCCAGCATTTCCCGGGGTACGGGCACTCCCGTTCCCAATGGTTTTACCGAAAGAGAAGCCGGAAACCTGGTTGCGCGCCTTTGTGCACATCCTAAAATCTGCTGCTTTGAGCTTGTGGAGGTGAATCCAACCCTTGATTCTGAAAATCTTATGGCCGAAAATGCCTACGAAATACTGGTGCGTGCAATCAATGCGCTCACCAACGATTAATTGTGTCTGCAAAATAACATGAATATACAAACCAGTCTTGTGCAATACGCCATACAGGGCGTAAGCGAATTATATAATGCTACCCTCACGGAAGATCAGATCAGTCTTCAGGAAACCCGAAAGGAGTTCGCGGGGCATCTTACGTTGGTCACCTTCCCGATTATCCGATTCTCAAAAAAATCGCCTGAACAAACCGGCCAGGAACTAGGGGCCTATCTTCAGGAAAAGATAAGCCATGTCCGCGATTTTAATGTTGTAAAAGGTTTTCTGAACCTGGTGATCAGTTCCGACTATTGGTTCGAGCGCATGCAGCACGAAATCTCTCAAAAGGATTATGGCTTTTTTCCACCGAACGGAAAGCGCCTGATGGTAGAATACTCGTCGCCCAATACCAACAAGCCCCTGCATCTGGGCCACGTTCGCAACAACCTGCTAGGCTATTCGGTGGCAGAGATCCTGAAAGCCTACGGCTATGAAGTGATCAAAGCTAATTTGGTGAACGACCGCGGAATTCATATCTGTAAGTCGATGTTGTCGTGGAAGCTCTTTGGAAACGGCGAAACCCCTGAATCCTCAGGCTTAAAAGGGGACCATCTGGTGGGTAAATATTACGTCTTATTCGATCAGGCTTATAAGAAGGAGGTTTCGGACGGTATGCAATCGGGTATGACGGAAGACGAAGCCAAGAAAAACGCTCCCTTAATGAAGGAAGCGCAGTCGATGCTGCAACAATGGGAGCTGGGCGACCCGGATGTAGTGAGTCTCTGGAAGATGATGAACGACTGGGTCTATGCCGGATTTTCAGTTACCTACCAAACGATGGGGGTTGATTTCGATAAATATTATTACGAATCAGACACCTACCTGCTTGGAAAAGATATCATTCAGGAAGGTCTCGACAAAGGAGTTTTCTTTAAGAAGGAAGATAATTCAGTATGGATCGATCTGAGTGCCGATGGCCTCGATGAGAAGCTGGTACTCCGGGGCGATGGTACTTCGGTTTATATCACGCAGGACTTGGGGACTGCTCAGTTGAAGTACGATGAGTTTAAAATGGATCACTCCATCTATGTAGTAGGAAACGAGCAGGATTACCATTTTAAAGTCCTGTTCCTGATTCTTGAGAAGCTGGGAAAATCCTGGGCAAGCGGCCTGTACCATCTTTCCTACGGCATGGTGGATTTGCCGACAGGCAAAATGAAATCGCGGGAAGGTACGGTAGTAGATGCCGACGATCTTATGCAGGAAATGATTGAAACCGCCCGGGCGCGAACGGAAGAGCTTGGCAAAGTAGAAGGTTTCAGCGATGAAGAAAAGGAAACGCTATATTATCATATCGGAATGGGGGCCCTTAAATACTTCCTTCTGAAGGTAGAACCCAAAAAACGACTACTTTTCGATCCGAAAGAATCGATCGACTTTCAGGGTCATACCGGGCCATTTATTCAATATACCTATGCCCGGATCAACTCCGTTTTGAAAAAAGGGGGGTTCAGCAGCGAGGCACAGGTTGCCAAACCGGCTGAGTTTAAGGATTCGGAACTGGATCTGATCCAGTGGCTCGATCGCTTTCCTGAAAAAATAGAGGCTTCCGCCAGGGAATACAGTCCGGCTCAGGTAGCCAACTACGTCTACGAACTTGCGAAACTTTACAACAAATTCTACCATGAGGAGACGATCTTAAAAGCCGAAGAGGAAGCGGTTAAGATTTTCCGTCTCAAACTTTCTCAGCTAACCGCCTCAACGATTGCCAGGGGCATGAAGCTGCTCGGCATCGAAGTTCCGGAAAGAATGTAAACCCTTTACAGCCTTTTACTCATACGAGTAAAAGCCTGCTTTGCTCTTTTTGCCAAGCTTGCCCGCGGTCACCATATTGACCAATAGGGGGCAAGGGGCATATTTGGGGTTTCCAAAGCCTTCGTGCAGTACCCGCATAATAGCCAGACACACATCCAGGCCTATGAAGTCGGCCAGTTGCAGAGGCCCCATCGGATGGGCCATTCCCAGTTTCATCACCTCATCAATCGCTTCTTTCGTCGCTACCCCCTCGTATAGGGCGAAGATGGCTTCGTTGATCATCGGCATCAGAATGCGGTTAGCAATAAATCCCGGATAATCGTTCACTTCCACCGGAACCTTAGCAATCTGCTCCGCCAGCTGCATGATCTGCTTGGTACACTCGTCACTGGTATTATAACCGCGGATCACTTCCACAAGCTTCATCACGGGTACGGGGTTCATGAAGTGCATGCCAATGACCCTGTCCGACCGCCTCGTTGCCGCAGCCAGGGCCGTGATGGAAATGGAGGATGTATTGGAGGCCAGCACCGTATGGGGTGCACAAAGCCGGTCGAGTTCGCTGAATAATTCCAGCTTTACTTTTTTGTTCTCGGTCGCCGCCTCCACCACCAGGTCGGCTTCTCTGGCTCCCGCTTCCAGGGCCGTAAAAGTTTGTATACGTTGCAAGGTCTCATCCTTCGCCTTTTCGTCGATCGACCCCTTCTTTACCTGCCGGTCCAGGTTCTGACCAATGGTAAGAACTGCCTTCTCGAGGGCAGATGCGTTGATGTCGACCAGTGAAACTGAAAAGCCGTATTGCGCAAAAGTGTGAGCAATTCCGTTACCCATCGTTCCCGAACCGATTACCGTTATGTTCTTCATCTGTGTTGTATGAATGAGTGCTTATAGTGATTAACTTCTAAAATAAGCAAAAAAAAACGACCCATCGAGCGATGGGCCGTTAATTTTGGTCCGCTACCTACACGGACCTTACTAAACCTAAACCTAAACCTTAAAAAAATAAACTAATTACAACACATCCTTTTTCATCACATCCAGTGAATCTTTCTTTCTCATTCCGGGTTTGCGTTTGAATTCATCCCGTCTTTTATTCATTTGCTCTCTGCGAAGCGCTTTGTACTTGCTTAATTGCTCCGGTGTCAGAATTGCCTCCAGCTTTTGCTGACGCTCCTTCATCCGTTTTTGCATCGCTTCGCGGTTATTATTTCGTTCAGCTCGCATCTCCCGGCTTGCCTTGTTTTCTTCCAGCGACATCTCGTAGAACTTCTTTTGCTGCTCGGCAGTCAGATCTAACTGTTCCGTTAACCGGTCCGTATAATTCTTCGCTCTTTCTTCCGGCGAACGCTGTTCGCGGTCCTGGCCAAACGCTACGGTGCTTATCAGAATGGCAACAAGGATGCTTGCTAATTTTTTCATTTCTATTTCTGTTTGTTATAGGATAGAGTCTCAGAACTAGAAAAGGTTTAAGTTGAAAATGTTAAAAAGTGTTAAGAAGCAAAATGAGCAGGTCGCACCCTTAAAACTTATTACGCTGATAGCTCTGAATCGTTTTCGCCATGTCGTTCATCATCTCCGTAATGGTCTCCAGGGTCGGTCCGTTTTTCGGATCCGGAAATTTAGTGCTTATAAATGCTTTTGCCTTCCATATTTCAAGGATGTCGTCCTGAGGAATATAATAAGGTTCGTATTCCGTATTATCCGAAACCAGCTTCAGTCCCTTTACCGGGTGAATGCGGTTCGTCAGTCGCTTGTAAACCACGCCCTCGGAACGCGATACAACCACGTAGGTTTCCCCAAGCTTCAGGTTCTTCCAATCATCCACATACTGGCCCACCACAATGGTTCCTGATTCCAGCGGCAGCATCGAATCTCCTTTTAACTCAAATGCACGATACGTTCCGTCCGAGAACATGGGTAGATTGAAGCGGGGAAGCTCCTCGATATACTCCGGATCGGCATAGCCGTTTAGATAACCCGCGCTCGCTTTGACCGGTACCAGTTGGATGTTCTCATTATCGTCCTTATCTACGGTGATGCTCAGAACACGAATCGATGACTTATCTGCTGTGGTTTTCGGCCTCCAGCGATCATCAATCGTGTCGTTCACCAGCTCGTCCATGCTAAGCGCGAAGTAATTTGCCATTTTCTTTAGTAAATCATATTTCGGCTCAGCACGATATTCTTCGTACGCACCTACCAGAGAACGTTTAATGCCCAATATGTCAGCAAGTTGCTGTTGAGTAATGGATTTCTTTTTACGTAGGTACTTTAAATTGGCAGCGAGATTCGACATAATGTTTTTTTAAATAAATGGTTTCTAATTCTAAAAATGTTAGTATATTGTCCCAGTATTATTAGTAATTATCCGTCGAATATATAAAAAATTAGTCAAACCAGCAACGTTATGAAGCAGTTTATCTATATCCTTACCAATAATAATCGCAATTCCTTTCAGATCGGTATTACGCACGACCTTTGCCATACCATGCATCACTATAAAGAGCAGTACCAGCAATACTACGATCGGGCCAAGGCAACAGCCCGTCTGGTATATGTAGAAGAGTGTGCATCGCCCGAACAGGCCATGTCAAAGTTAGCGGCCATGTCATCATTCACACAGCCTCAGAAAGAAAGGATGATCAGAAACAGCAATCCAAACTGGACCGACCTGAGTCAATCCGGTTTGCTTGCTATGTACCATAACCAGCTCCGCCAGATGGCGTCTTAAGAACAGCCGGCCTGGTTGAAGAATTACCAGCCCGGAGCGAAATTGATCCCGAAAGTTCCGAATTTTACATCCTCGCGCTGGAAGGGGATGGCATAGTAGGGCTCAATAACAAAGTACCCAAACATGTTCACCCGCAGAGAAACACCCGCACTCATGGCCGGCACCCGCTCATAAATATTAACGTTATTGAACGGGTTATTAGGGTCGCGGATGGTCTCCACAATTCCTGGCTCGCCTTTAAAAGCCACCTTGTCTCCCTCGCTCCAGGCCAATCCCATATCGAAGAAAACATTCAGATCAGAGAATAGCATGCTCGATTTAAAGAGCGAGAGTCGTTCCGGCCCCGTAAAGGGAATACGGGCTTCAATATTCGCAACCGCAATACGGGTTCCCATCAGCTGATTGATATTGAAGTTCGAGGCAGCGCCAGTCTGACTGTTATAGAAACTTGACGATTCATAACCGCGCACCAGGTAAGGATATCCCAAAAACATCGGATAGAGCTTATCATCGTCCTTGCCCATCCGCATATAGCTGTATCCGCGCACCGCCAGCGTTACAGGCTGCATCCGGTGGTACTTCCGAAGATCGATGGTATAAGCCCTGAAGTTATAGTCGCCAAAATACTGCTCAACGCCCAGGCGGTACCGATAGCCGTCCAGCGGTGCTGCTACCCCAAACACAGAATTGTCGCCCACGAAGGCAGCGTTAACCTGCTGAATGGTAAAAGCTTCAAAGGAGCTTCCATAGGTCTGCGCAGCGTCATCCAGTGAAATCTTTTTGCGGTCGCCACCAAGGAAATAGATTGGATAACCCGTGTCCGGGTCAGCCGCGTAATAATTCGTATAGCGATCTACCCGGTAACTGTAATGAGCGAAAGCTCCACCCACCTCAAAACGAGTTGTCCGCGAAAACGGATAGGCTGCAAAGCCTTCAATCTGCTCCTGAAAGGTGCGGATAATATCATAATTGTCCAGGTAAGCAACACCCGTAGGCGAGATCGCCGAATTCTGATCGATGGTAGCCGAAACCAGTCCCGATACAAAAGGTATGTGCGAGACAGCCCCTCCCCAGTTGAGCCGACTGGCCTGGTTGATATAGGCAACCTGTCCCCCGAAGTCGTAAATCTCTCCGTTAATCGCCAAGCCCGCAAAGATCTGATTACGTCCCAGAATGTCTGAAAAGATCCCCTGAATACCGCTTGCCAGGCCTGCACCATAACGGCTCCCTACCGATACCCCCATGCCACTGCTGGCCAGGTAATCCAGTTTAAATTGCGGGGTATAGGCTATCGTGTTAATCAGAGAAGTATCAATACGGGCGAAGTTTCCGAAATTCTGCAGGTTGGTGTTAATCACATCCACCCCATAGCTTTTAACGGGCGGCAGCATCGCTGCGGTAAAGTCAATATCTTCGTTCCCTACCGCGACAGGCGTAAACTGGTCTGCCTTCGCATTATAAATCGTATAGCGTTGAGAGCGGTAGTACGAATAGACGATATCGTCATTGGCTGAAACGCTCAGGGCAGGGGAGTATTCTGTAATTCCACTGATACCCGTAAAATAGTCGGTCATCATCTCCGTAGTATTGTCGGCCAGGGTATAGCGATACAAGTTCCGGAAACCATCGCGGTTCGACAGGAAGTAAATCTGACTATCGTCGCCCGAGAACTGCGGGTTCAGGTTATTTGCACCCGGAAACACCGGCAGGTTCCGAACACTGCGCGTTGCCAGATCCATCACCGAAAGGTTGAAGCTGATATCGACCGAGCTTTGATCGCGGGCAAAACTCCCCCGGTCAGAACTGAACACCAGTTGGTCGCCCTTTCTGGAGAAGGACGGATGATATTCTGAGTAATGATCGTCCGTTAACTGAACAAGCTCTTTGGAATCGAAAAAATATTGGTATAAATCACTATGACCCTCTTTCAGACCCGAAAAGACCACCGATTTTCCGTCGGGCGACCAGGTAATGTTGCTAAACTCGCCTACCTCGCCCATGCCCTCGGCCAGCAACGTTCGTCCGTTCGACACATCGGTTACCAGCAGCTTATTCCGCCCGTCCGAGAAGGCACTATAGGCGAAACGCCGGCTGTCGGGCGAGAAACTTCCGGCCGACTCAATATAGCTGAACTCGTCGATGTGACTGTTGGAAATCCGGCTGGTCAGCTTACGGATTATATTTCCCGTCTGTGCATCGGCGAGAAAGAGGTCGATGCTAAACAAATCTTTTTCCGAGAGGAACGCTACGTACTTTCCATCAGGCGATACCGTCGGCGATACGTTGGTATTTCCCGCATTATTGCGGTCGATGATCACCTGGCCAACCGGCACTTGCGCCGTGTCAGTCAGCATCGGCTTATAGGTATTTTCGATGGCCGTTCTCCAAAGGTTGGAAAGCGTTGCCTCATTGTAGCCGAACACCTGCTGAATGGCCATCTGGTAGCCGTATTTGGCAGTCGCCTGAAATAGCGGAACAATGACGGTGTCGCCATAGGTAGATCCCACGTACGACCAAAATGCCTGTCCATATCGGTATGGGAAATAACGATTACTTTCGGTGAGTGCCCTCAGGGTCGGAATATCTTTATTCAGGTAAGCGTCCCGCATCCACATCGCGGTAAAGGCATCTTTCTTTCCTATCGAAAGATACTCGGCCATACCCTCCACCATCCAAAGCGGGATGTTGCCTATATTTTCTAGCTGGGTGGAATCGCCTCCAATCACGGCCCGATACTGAAAAGCATGCACCATCTCATGACCTAATACGTGGCGCGTCTGACTGTTGACCTGCATCACCGGCATCACCACCCGGTTCTTAAATGCCTCGGTCACCCCGCCCGTTCCCACACCAATGGTACCCTGAATGGCGGTGGTCTGCTGAAAATCGGGGTGGTTGGAGTACAGGATCAACGGATTCTTATTCGCAAAGGTATCGCGAAACACCTGCTGATGAAGGTCATACCATATCTCGCTCTCCTGCGCCAAAGCTTTCACCAGACTGTCGTTCTTCATATAATAATAAAGATCGAAATGCGGCGTCTCGTACACTTTGAAATCGAGCTTCTTATAGCGCATTTTATTCTGGCCGAAATACTGGGCCTGAGCACTAAAACCTAAAGTCATCAAACAAACGACTAAAGCAAAATATTTCAGGCTTTTCAGCCCCGCGGGATTCGTAAATCGGTGTTTCATATATCGTTTTTATCTCTGTTTCCCCGGTATGCTCCCTTAACGAAGGCGCATACTATCGGGGATTGATCGTTCAAATTGGTCAATAAGCTCATCCATGTCAACCTCTGGCTGAACGCGGAATTCTCCGCTGTCCGTTTCAGCTTCCAGCGAGTCCGGCACACTCCGAACCACAATACGCGGACTCGGGCAATAGTAGGTCTTGCTGATCTTCACCGAAGGATCCGGAAATGGACCATAGGTATAACCACTATCCTGATCCTGGTACAGCTTCTCCATAAATTTCCCGAAAATCGGAAGCGCCGTATGCGCCCCTTCTCCGGTAGACGAACTTTTAAAATGGATGCTGCGCTCGTCGTTACCCACCCATACACCCGTCACCAGGTTATTGGTCAGCCCCATATACCATCCATCCACATAATCGGACGAAGTGCCCGTCTTTCCGGCAATCTGGTTGTTTTTCTTCCACAAGTCCCATTCCCAAAGCGCCTGAGAAGTTCCTCCCGGTTCTTCCATCGTTCCCCTGAGCATGTAAAGCATCAGCCAGGCGTTTTCTTTGCTAAGCACCTCTTTCTCTTTCGGGTTAAATTCAGCTATCACGTTCCCATCGCGGTCCCTAATGGTTGTAACTAAGATAGGATCAATAAGTTTGCCCTCGTTTAAAAAAGTAGCATAGGCCTTCACCATTTCAAAAACACTCACATCATTCGGTCCCAGACTCACCGAGGGGACCGATTCAAGCGGGCTTTCAATGCCTAGCCGATGCGCTGTCTCCACTACCTTATCCCAGCCCACCTCTTCGGTAATCTGCGCCGTAATGGAGTTAATAGAACGTCCCATTGCCCATCGAAGCGACATCTGCCTGCCGGAAAAATTCCAATCCGCATTTTTCGGCTCCCAAAGCTTTTCTTCCCCGTTTTCCGTATAGCGAATTTGTACCGGCCGGTCCGTATACTTATCGCAAGGATTCATGCCACTCTCAATGGCTGCCAGATAAGCAAAAGGCTTGAAAGTAGAGCCGGCCTGACGGCGTGCCTGATCTACGTGGTCGAATTTATAATAGCGGTGGTTGATTCCACCTACCCATACCTTAATTTCACCTGAAAACGGATCCATCGACATCATACCCGTATTCATCAGTTTGGCATAATGGGCCAGCGAGTCCATGGTTGAGTAATTCACGCTCTCCATACCGTTCCAGGTAAACACCTCCATCTCTTTTTCCTGGTTCAGATAATAATCAATACTGTCGGAATTGGTGCCATACTTGCCTTTTAGAAACTCATACATCGGCGTCTTGGTCGCCAGGTTTTCCAGGAAACCCTCAATCACATTGCCTTTCGAATCGCGCCAGGGGAGGTCGTTGCCCCATACATTGCGAAAGCGGTTCTGCAATATTTTCATATGATCGGCCACTACCTCTTCGGCATACTGCTGCATCCGCGAATCAATCGTAGTATAAATTTTCAGACCATCTTCATAGATATCATAGCCGCTCTCTTCACTCCAATCCTTCAGAAAACGCAACACCGCCGCGCGGATATAGGAATCCTCGCTCGATTCTTCACGCGTTTCGCGCACCGACAGGTTGATATCGGTTTCCTGCCATTTTTTTCGTTCCTCCTCCGTGATGAAACCCGCCTTCAGCATCTGCGCAAGCACCACATTACGGCGCTCTTTCGAGTTGTTCGGATTACGGATCGGGTTGTACAGGGTGGTACCCTTCAGCATACCCACCAGCAAAGCCGATTGAGGCACATTGAGGTCCTTAGGCTCCGTATCGAAGTAATGCGTAGATGCGATTTTAATGCCATAGGTATTATTTCCGAATGAAACCGTGTTCAGGTACATCGTCATGATCTCTTCCTTACTGTATTTCGCCTCCAGCTTATAGGCTGTCATCCACTCCTTCAGCTTAATAATCACCATGCGAACCCCCGGAACCTTGCCCAGCAAACCTGCCGATTTATTATAGCGCGTTTGATAAAGGTTTTTCGCCAGCTGTTGTGTAATGGTACTCGCCCCCCGACGGTCGCCCGTCACGGTCGAGAAGATACTGGAAAACACCGCAATAAAGTCGACTCCATTGTGTTTGAAAAAACGAATATCTTCGGTCGCAACCAATGCATTTTTCAGGGGTTCTGATATTTCTTCGTAGCTGATCGGGTTACGGTTCTCCTTAAAGTACTTACCCAGTAGTTTTCCATCGGCCGTGTACAGTTCAGACGCCACGTTGAGGGTCGGCATCTGGATATCCTTTCTGTCGGGAGAGTAGCCGAAAAGATTCAGGAAATTGATTTCGATAGCACAGAAGAGAAGAATAATGAAGTAAACGAAAATGGCAATATATCGTAAGGGCTTATTCCTGATTCTTTTAAACATAGTCGTAAATATCGTAAATGTTTAAACAAAAAAAAGCCCGGTCCGGCAATTTAGGCGGGTTAATTTTTCAGACAGTCCGGAGGTATTTTAGTTTTGTGTTTTCCAGCGAGCCCAAATGATCGATCACCCGGTTAACATGAGCCTGCCGTACGGCGAACTCCATCACGCAATCGTTATCAAATAGCTGATTCCTGATTTCCAGGTTCTCGTCCTTCACCACCCGCATCACTTCGTTCATCTGCAGATAGCCGAATTGGATATGGTAGATATCCTGCTGATAACGCTCAATAATTTCAGCATTGACCACCGCTTCCTGAGTCGAAGTTTTATACGCGTTAATTAATCCCGGAATGCCCAGCAACGTGCCTCCAAAATAGCGCACCACCACCACCAGCACATTGGTCAGTTCGTTGGAAAGCAAAACATTCAGTATCGGCCTGCCCGCAGATCCGGTAGGCTCCCCGTCGTCGTTTACGCGGAATACAGAACGATCGAGGCCCAGGCGATAAGCATAACAATGATGGCGGGCCTTTGGGTGAAGCGCCCTTACTTCATCAAGAACAGCTTTTAAAGCACTTTCATCGTCGAAAGGGTAGGCGTAAGCAATGAACTTGCTTCCTTTGTCACGGAAAAGCCCTTCGGCAGGTTTAGCAATGGTTTTATAGGTATCCTCAAATAGATTCATTCCCCGCAATGATTAAAATGGATATGATGGCCAGCAAGATTCCAAACTTATTCAAGGTACTAAGTTTTTCCTTAAAAATCAATAAACCAACCAGGGCTCCCAGGGCAATCACGCCCACATTCATGGCTGAAAAAACTACCGACGGATTTTCCGGGATAGCGCGGTGGGCCTTCATATAAAAAAGAATATTTCCGAAGTTGAAAATCCCCAGTCCCACACCCCAAATCATCGATCCCAGGCTGAAGCTCTCTTTCCGCCGGTATATCCGAACCCCGATATAAAAAAAGGATATCAGCAGGGCAATCAGAAAAATAAAAAATACAGAAGTAGTATAGGGAACTTCCCGGTGCTGCGCCACCTGTTTGAACAGAATATCGATCAATCCCATCCCGAAGAAGATAATCATCGGGTAAATCCAGTACTTCCTTCCCGCCTTCCCGCGATCCGCTCCCCACTGAATGGAAAAGAAAATCGCCAGGAGTCCGACTCCAATCCCCAGCAACGAGCGCGTACTCGGGTCTTCATTGAAAATCAGAAAAGCTGCTATCAGCGGAATAAAGATCGATACCCGCTGCGCAATGTCGGTTCGCACAATCCCCGTATATCGAATGGAGGCTGCAATGGCCAGAAAAAGAGCAGGCAGCAGAAAGCCAAGTGTTAGATAAAGCGATGTATTGCCCGCATTAAAGCTAATGGCACCCACATCAGGCCGATAGAAAAATACATTCAGCAGCAGCGCCGTCGGATAGTTCCAGGCAATCAGCTGCGTCGTATTAATTTCATAGCGTCTGGCCAGTTTCAGAATAATGGAAACCAGCACGCTGCATAGAATGCTAAAAAGAACGAAAATCATGGACGAAAATACGTAAGAAGTTCATCCGTTCCCAGTCGCCCCCGATCCGCTGGCTTAAAACGCATCACCGGAGCCGGCAGGCCCGAGCCCCAGGTCTGGTCGGAAACAAATACCCGGGCTTCATCCCACAGGCCGGCATCTATAAAGAGCTGAAGGGTCTTAGCACCTCCCTCGATGATTACCGACTGGATGTCGAACAGAAAGAGCTGATAGGCCAGCGTTTCCGCCAGGTAATGATCGAAACTCTCCAGCGAAATGTATTTTGTTTTCCCCTCTATCCTGGTTTCCTTTTCATTGAAGATGATGGTCTCGACGCTCTGGTCGAAAATATGCAGATCCTTTGGCAGCGATAAGCACCGGTCGATCACCAGTCGCTTCGGGCTCTTCCCAGCCCACAAGCGTGTATTGAGCTGCGGATTATCATTCAAGGCCGTGTTTTTTCCCACCAGAAGAGCATCCTCCTCACTTCGCCAGCGATGCACCAGCATTTTCGCCTGTTTACCGCTAATCCATTTCTGCGAACCATCGGTCGGCGCAAAATAGCCGTCCCCCGTCTGTGCCCATTTCAAAATAATATAAGGACGTTGCTTCTGCACCCGGGTAAAAAATCGTCGGTTTACATGCAAGGCCTCGCTTTCCAGCACGCCCTCCAGCACCTCCACGCCAGCTTCTTTCAGGCGATCGATTCCCTTCCCATTTACCCGATCGAAAGGGTCGCGACAGGCAATCACCACACGCGGAATCTGGTGCGACACAATCAGTTCGGCACAGGGAGGTGTCTTCCCATGATGTGCACAAGGCTCCAAACTTACATAAATCGTGCTTTTTTTCAGGATGCCGGCCGCCTCATTCCCAAAGCGTTGCAAAACCTCGTTCACGGCATTCACTTCCGCATGCGGACCGCCATAGCGCTGATGCCAGCCTTCGCCCACCACCTTGTCGTCGCACACAATCACGGCACCCACCATCGGATTCGGGCTCACCTGTCCGGCTCCCAGCAAAGCCAGGTTCAGACAGCGTTTCATATAGATTTCATGCTCTTGCATCCACAAATATAGTTCTTTCCTTATTTTATGTAGATTTGATTTCAAATGGCCACCTTACGAGAAATCAGAAACCAGTTTATTTCCGCCCTGAGCGAGCGCTACGACAGTAGCGAGGCCAGCGAACTCTTCTGGCAGAGTGCCGAACACCTCTTAGGGAAATCGGCCCTCCAGCTTCGGATGACCAGCGAATCCGGGGAAGTGAGCGACAGCGATCAGGAAAGCTTCCAGAACATTCAAACCGCTTTAAGCAAAGGAAAGCCACTGCAACACATCCTTGGGCAAGCCTGGTTTTTCGGGCTTTCCTTCCAGGTAAACGAGCATGTACTCATTCCCCGGCCCGAAACCGAAGAACTGGTTGACCTGATCATACGCGAAAACAATAAGGCCCCCATCAAGCTGCTGGATATCGGTACCGGCAGCGGCTGCATTCCCATTGCACTGAAGAAGAACCTGCCGGCAACATCCAGCGTATACGCCCTCGATATTTCGCCCGAAGCCCTGGCGGTCGCCCGCAAAAACGCGGAAGCCTTGCAAGCCGACGTTCAGTTTATTCAAAGCGATATCCTCAGCGAGAACCCCGTTATTCTTCCATTGAACGAAAAGTTCGATGTGATGGTCAGCAACCCGCCATACATCACGCCCGCCGAAAAGAAAGAAATGCATGTCAACGTGCTCGATCACGAACCGCATCTGGCGCTCTTTGTGGAAGAAGAACAACCCTTGATTTTTTATGAAACCATTGCCCGCTATGCAAAGCAGCAGTTGAAAAGCGGAGGGAAGCTCTATTTCGAAATAAATAAGCTTTTCGGCCAGGAAACCCTTGAACTGTTAGAAAACCTCGGTTACATCCATACAGCATTAAAAAAAGACCTTAGCGGCAACGATCGCATCGTTTCTGCCCAAATACCTGAATCCCTATGAAGCAACGAAAATTGTACTCCATGAAAAACCTTTCGCTAATGGCAAGCGCCCTGTTATTTAGCTTTTCCGCCTGTTCCACCACCGAAAAGGCCGATCTTATTGTACACAACGCGATGGTATATACCGTCGATTCCGGATTTACCAAAGCCGAAGCCTTTGCCGTGAAGGATGGCAAGTTCCTGAAAACCGGAAGCTCGGAAGAAATTCTGAAAGAATTTAAAGCAAGCGAAGTGATCGATGCAGAAGGCAAAGCCGTTTATCCCGGGTTTTACGATTCGCATGCCCATTTCTTCGGACTCGGAGAGGCGCTCGATGCAGCAGACCTGACCGGAGCCAACAGTTTTGAAGAGGTAGTAGAACGCCTGAAAGACTTTCAGCAGAAGAATCCGGAACTAAAGTGGATATTCGGCAGGGGATGGGACCAAAACAAATGGCCCGGGAAAGAATTTCCAACCAATGCCCTGCTCAACGAAGCCTTTCCTGATCAACCGGTTTTCCTTTCCAGGGTAGACGGACATGCAGCCATCATAAACAATAAGGCCATGGAACTGGCCGGTCTTACCTCCGTGCAGCCGGTAGAAGGCGGTCTGATTGTCGCGCACAACGGAAAACCCAGCGGGGTACTGGTCGACAATGCCATGAATCTGGTATCCAAAGCCATCCCCGCTGCTACGGAAGAAGATATGAGGAGACAGCTGTTGAAAGCGCAGGACTCCCTGCTGGCCGTAGGCTTAACCACCGTAGCCGACGCCGGACTGGGAAGAACGGAGATCGAATTGCTGAAGAAAATGTACGCCGACAGCTCGCTCGTCCTTCGCGACTATGCCATGGTGGCGCTCAGTCAGGAAAATCTCGACAGCTACCTGAAGGAAGGAATCTATGAAAGCGAAAAGCTCAACGTTCGCTCCTTTAAACTCATGGCGGATGGCGCACTCGGCTCACGCGGTGCCTGCCTGTTGCACCCCTATGCAGATGCAGCAACCCGAGGCTTTCTGCTGCTATCGCCTGCCATGCTCGACTCGGCCGTGGCCCGCATTGCTGCGAGCGACTTCCAGGCCAATACACACGCTATAGGCGATTCATCTAATCGGGTGATGCTCGATATCTACGGCAAGTACCTCCAAGGAAAGAACGACCGCCGCTGGCGCATCGAGCACGCGCAGATCATTGCTCCGGGCGACTTCCAGAAATTCGCAAAATTCTCCATCATACCATCCGTGCAACCCACCCATGCCACTTCCGATATGTACTGGGCCGGCAACAGGCTAGGAGCCGAGCGACTAAAAGGCGCCTACGCATATAACGACCTGCTAAAAGCCTACGGCATGCTTGCCCTGGGAAGTGACTTCCCCGTTGAGCATTTCAACCCGCTGTACGGATTCCATGCCGCAGTAGCCCGCGTTGATGCCCAGGGTTATCCCGAAGGAGGCTTCCAGCCTGAGAATGCCATCAGCCGAGAAGAAGCCTTGAAAGGCATGACCATCTGGTCCGCCTTCGCATCCTTCGAAGAAAAAACCCACGGTAGCATCGAAGCCGGCAAAGCCGCCGACTTCATCATCATGGAGCAAGACATCATGGAAATTCCCCACGATCAGATAAGAAATACCCGCGTAATCCGCACCGTAATAGCCGGCGACACGGTTTTTGAAATAAAAGATTAACTTTTTAACGTTGTATTTAAGTCAGTTACGGCACAATCTCAAAATTAATCTTAAATATTCTTGGAGGGTATGGGGGATAGCCTTATCTTTGCATCACTTTCAAAAACAGAAAGGGAATTAAATACGATTCTGTAGCTCAGCTGGTAGAGCAATACACTTTTAATGTATGGGTCCTGGGTTCGAATCCCAGCGGGATCACAAAGAAAGAGCCTCAGAGAAATCTGAGGCTTTTTGCGTTTATATGGGTTTGTGATTTGCCGCGTACAAAGGAGCAAATTGGGATCAAATCAAAAAGTTGTGGAGCAGATGGAATATTTTTCTAATTTCGGCCATCAATTTTACTTCCGTGTCTTCTAACTCTAGTAGCATTCTTTTCCCCGTCCGGCTTGCCGATTCGTTGAAAACTCAACTTGTTGCGGGATAAGCTCACTTGATGCCAGTTGGCTTACCAATTCTTCAAAGCCATCATTTAGACTATTACGTGATTTCATAAACTAACTGAACCGCAGACTTCTCTGTATTCCGTCTCACGTTGTAATGGTTATCGTTAACAAAACGGTTCAGATCTTTGTGCGGGTGTTTTTTGCGCCCGCTTCCATAGTTTAGGGCATAAACTGGGAAGGACCACAGGACAGAAGCGCCATCGAGCAGGCTGTTGTTTTTGGACCCATGATGTGGGATCTGGAAAAGCAAGGTCTTCGGGATTTCTTTTTTGTAGTATTCTTCAAATCCCTTTATCTCGGCCGCCGTTTTAAGGGAAGCATCACCAGTTAAAAGGATTCCTGCCATTCTTCTATTATAATCGAAAAACTGGTTGGGATTACCTTTGTAATAGATATAATTGATTTTATCCTTAGTGATACTGACGTTGAGCGACGTTTTGTTAATATCTTTAAAGATGTTTTTATAGATACCCTTTATAATCAGTTTTTTACGATTATCGAATAAATCGGCCATAGAAGTACTGGGAAATTTCTTGCTGAGCTCAGCTTCAAACACATCAATGAGTGGACTGGGATAGGGTCTGATGTAAAATTTAAAAGTCCAGTCTAAGGCGGGCTTAAGCGCGAACGGGATCTTAAAATATTGTGTTTTGTCGGTTAGGCTTATGCTGTCTTGAGTGACATATCTCAATGGCGGGTCGCTCTGGGTACTTGTGGTGACGGGATCAAGTGGTATCCTTAAAGGGGGGATCCGATCGTCAAGCCCATCATTGCCGTCAATCAGGATGATCCGGTCCACTTCATAATCACTATCACGGATAAACTGCTCGGGATTTTGTAGGAAACGCCTGTGCCATTCTGCTTTTGCCACTCCACTGCTAAAAACGGCTAGGCGCTCCTGGATTGACAGGTACGGGATTACCAGGTTCTTGCATTTGACGTTATCAAGGAGATCAAGTATTCCATTGACATGGTCTTCATCGAAATGTGAAACCATGAGCAGGTCGATTACTGGCCTGCCGTTCTTCTTTTTTTTGATCTTTGCTTTAAACTTGGTGATTTCATCAGCGAGGTAACTGCCCGCTGTTATGGAGCCGCAATCGAAAACGAAATTGAGCACCTCTTGATCCAGGGCTTGGTCTTTGAAAATTCCGGTAAAAAAACAGCCCTGTCCAATGGGATGAAACTTGTAACTGCATGTAGTCATGAGGAGCGTAATTTAAATTCTTGTCATTTGTTACTCGTCTTTGGTTATGGTGATTAAATAAAGCAACTTCTAAAGATATATATAATTCGCTAATTCTTGAAGCTTCATTAATATCATTGATACGCGCGAGTTAGCTGCCCAGAGACCGGCGACTTCGATCCAATCGCAGCCGAAGTAGCATACGGTGTCGACCGCTTTCCGTCGTCCTCATACATGAAAACGCTGAGTGGAACCAGAGCGACACCTTTCTTCAATTGCAGCTAATCCATTAAATATTGAGAATTAATAGATGGTGCGCTAAATCGACCTTAAGAGCTGCGAGTGAGTGTGATTTGATTCGTAATAAAACACTCGGTTTTTAATGGAAACTACTTTGAGGTAACACTTTGTAAATAAGTAAAGTATATATATATTGCTGTAGATTAATAGAATAATACCTTAACCAATAATTATAGATTCGAACAATCACTAGCTCACCTATATTTTCCTTGTTTTTATAAAAGCAGAACTGAGAATAACTTTGAGATAGAGACTTGTTTTCTGTAATTTCTTAAAAAATAAGGAATGCAAAGTACAATTAAACTGCCTGCTATAATTCAGGAAGTGAAATCAGGAGAAAATAGGATTGGCAATTTACTGGTTGATGAATTTGAAATAATGGTTGAAGTTAAACCTTACAAGTATAAAAATTCAGAAGGATATCTACTCAGCAGTGATCTTAACGGAGTGTTTGTCGTTTTGACAAAAGGAACTGATGTTGAAAGCGAGTTTACGAGGGTTTTAAAAATACCAGCAAAATATGCGGATTCTTTTGATCATATTCAGGTCAATTGTGATAAGCTAAGATGGGAAAGACATCCACTATATAATCAAAAAAATGATTCCTACCGCTATTTGACCAGCCATGCAAAAAAGGCCAGTAAATCATTCCTAGAGTCTTTCACATTTAAAGAAGAGCTGAAGGATGGACACGGGGTAATAACTCAATATGGACTAAGAAGCCCACAAATCGGTGCGATACATAGTATTCTAGCGCATTGGAGTATTTCTAGTGATATAGCGACAGTGGTTATTCCTACCGGTGTTGGCAAAACAGAGGTTATGTTATCCTTGTTGGCAGTTGCTAACGCTGAAAGAATAATAGTCATTGTGCCCACTGATGCATTAAGGGAGCAGATAGCCAATAAGTTTTTAACATGGGGTATGTTAAAGAAGGTTGAAGCCGTTAAGCAAAAGGCTTTTTACCCATGTGTTGGGATCTTAAAGCATCGACCTAAAACACTAAAAGAGGTTGATGCGTTTTTCAACGCTTGTAACGTGGTCGTTACGACTATAAGCATAGTTGGTCAAGCTGAGGTCAATATTCAAGTAAGAATTGCTTCTAAATGTAGTCATCTTTTTATTGATGAAGCACACCATTCAGAGGCTAAAACATGGAAAGAATTTAGATCTCGATTTAAGAATAAAAAGATTGTTCAATTTACAGCGACACCATTTCGAGCAGACAAACAATCCCTAGAGGGAAAGACTATATTTAATTATCCTCTTAAAAAAGCTCAAGAAGAACAGTATTTTAAGCCAATAGAATATATTCCTATTTCTGAATATGATCCAAATAAAAGAGATGAAGCCATTGCTCAAGAAGCTGTATCTATTTTAAGAAAAGATAGAGAGAAATATAATCATATTTTAATGGCAAGGGTCAAAAATGTAAAGAGAGCTGAACAAGTGTTCAATATATATTCTAAATATAAAGATTTAAATCCTGTTCAAATTCATACAGGAATGTCAACCGAGGAAAGAGAGAGTGCCAGGAGGAAAATTCTTTCAAAGGGAGCAAAGATTATCGTTTGCGTTGACATGTTAGGCGAGGGCTTTGATTTGCCTGAATTAAAGGTTGCCGCGTTTCACGATGTTAGAAAAAGCCTGCCTATTACATTACAAATAATTGGAAGATTTACCCGCTTTCGTAGTGACTTAGGTACTGCTAAAGCAGTAGTAAATGTAGCAGATGTTGAATTGGAAGATGAATTGGAAGAATTATATGCTCAAGATTCCGATTGGAATATTTTGCTGCCATTAATTTCTCATAAAGTTAACAAAGAACAACAAGATCTATGGGAGTTTTTAGAAGGATTCAAAAATTTCCCCAATGATATCCCTCTTCAAAATATCAAGATACCCCTCAGTACACTTGTTTATAAGACGTCCTGCAAAGAGTGGAGCCCCAAGAGCTTTTCAACTGGAATAGACGGCTTTGATAATTTAGCACAGACCTATCATGATATCAATCAAAAAACCAAAACATTAGTGGTTGTAACTGGTAAAACAAACTCGGTTGAATGGGGAAATATCGATACTATTTTCGAGTTGGACTGGGAGATTTATATTCTATTCTGGGATCAAGAGCAAAAATTGTTATTTATATATGGCTCGTCAAGTAAGCTGTATTCAAAGCTTGCACGAGCGGTCACAGATGACAATACTGTTCCACTTTTTGATATGCGAGTTTTTAGAGCTTTTCACGGAATTGATCGCTTAAAATTGAATAATGTGGGCTTGAAACAACAAGCAGGTAAACTCATAAGCTTTATTATGAGAATGGGACAAGACGTAAAGTTAGGAATGAGCGAGGTGGAGAAATCTGGAGGCAAACTCACTAATATATTTGGTGTAGGATATAATGAAGAGGGTATGAAAACCTCCATCGGAGCTTCATTTAAAGGTAAAATTTGGTCCTATAGAAAAAATAATTTGAAGATTTTTACCGATTGGTGTTCGCTTATAGGTAGTAAGCTGTTAGACGAAGATATTGATCCGTTTGAAGTATTAAGAGGTACCTTGATTCCTGAGATAATAATAAAAAGACCCCGGAAAGTGCCTTTCTATATTGACTGGCCAGAATTTTTTTATAATCACAATGAAACCAAATATGTTTTTAGTTATCCAGGTTTTAAGGATCAGTACACCTATGATTTAGAAATCGAGATTCTAAACCGTGCAGATGATGGAGCGTTAAGTTTTAAAATCTTCAATGATCAAATCCGCGTAGATTATGAGTTAATACTTGCTAACGATAAAGAGGGTTTTAAATTTAAATGTCTTTCTGAAAAGGAGTTTACCATTAAATACGGCAACACGAGTGTTAAATCTACCGACTTTTTCTATGATTTATCTCCGGTTATTTGGTTTGTTGACGGGTCGTCTCTAGAAGGGAACGAATATGTCTCCTTAAAAAAGGAAACCGTACCGTACCCTATAAAAAACATAGAAACCTGGAATTGGGAGGGTGTTGATATTAGGAAAGAATCTCAAAAGTTAGAGAAAAGGCGAGACTCTATTCAACGTAAGGTTATTGAAAATATGATGGAGGAGGATTATGATGTTATATTCGATGATGATAGTGCCGGAGAATTAGCAGATGTAATAACAATAAAGGAGACTCCAGAATACATCGATATCGGATTCTATCATTGTAAGTATTCATCAAAAGATGACCCAGGTGCTCGAACAGATGATTTGTATGTTGTTTGTGGTCAAGCACAAAGAAGTGTAAACTGGATGGCAGAAAGCGATCGGATAATTACCCATTTAATTAGACGAGAGGGGCTGAGAAAGAAAAATACAAGATTTGAACGGGGTGAATTAAAGGACTTGGAGACCCTTAAAATAAAATGCCGTTTTAAGCCAATTAAACTTCATATTTATATTGTCCAACCGGGTTTATCTAAGACCAAAGTTTCAAAAGATCAGTTGACCCTAATAAGCGTAACGGAGAATTATTTGAAAGAGACTTATAAGGTGCCATTTACATTTATAGGTAGTTCATAAGAGCTTTTTTGAATTAAAGACAAGATGGCATCAAAGAGAAAAGCTTTATTAAAGACTAAAATTTGTTTAAAAAGTTACTGCCGAACTATAATGGTAATCATGACAACAGAAGAGATAGCTAATAACTTAATAGGAAATGCTCAACCAGTAAAAGAAGTTAAATCATTTTCTTCTAAGCCCGGTATTTACGCTCTCTTTTTTTTGGGAGACAGTTTTCCGCTTGAAGACTACCAGCTCTCTGAAAATAGAGTGATTTATATCGGCAAAACTATAAAGAGTCAACAATCCCGCGATGCAAATACACATTTCAAAACAGGGAAATCGGGTGGTTCGACTATACGTGTTTCCATTGGTGCCTTGTTGTCGAAAACCGAAACGATGGTTCCTGTCATACGTAGTATGACCGATATAGAGAATCGACGGAAAAGTCTTTTTAAATTCGACGATGCGTCCGAAAATGAAATCACGGAATGGATGAATAAGAATTTAGGTGTTTCATTTTTCGAATGTTCAGGCTCAGCAAGAGAAATAGATACACTTGAAACTGACATAATTCAATTATTGAAACCTGTTTTGAATATTGATCGAAAGAACCACGATAACCCGAATAAAGCTTATATTTCATCATTAAGAAAGAAATTGCGAACCGAAGCTTTTAAGCCCTACCAGCATCTATTAAATAGCAAAAAAGGAGGTCGAATTCTGGAGACGGGAACTAAAGTAAATATCTCAATAGCAGGTAAATACTTGGCGATCTGGGAAACGTATCTTCCTGAAATTGCGCAAGCAATACGCCTTCGAGATTCTCAGGCCATCCAGTTAGATAAAAACTTGTTTCATTCGGCAGGTAATAGACAAAAATACTCTTTCCAAGTAAAATACAATTATGGAGTGCCGTCTAAAAATTTAAGTGGTGCTGTAGCTCGAGATCTGGACAAAGTATTGAAACGAAATAACGTATGCTTGTCAAATGTGTTTATTAACTTAACAAAGGATTTTGAACTGATTATACATCCGAATCAAATTTAAGTTCAATGAATGGATTCAAGGCGCTATAGACATGGAGCGAAAATCTATTAACGTTGTTTGAAAAGTCATGTATCAAAGTAATAAATGAGCGTAATTTTAATAGAGAAAAGACCTGTGATCGAAACTTTTTTAAAGCAGGACTATCGCCGTTTTTGACCGCCAAGTCAATCCAATTGTCCATACGCAAGGTGCTGTGGGTGTTCAAAAGAGCATCTATTTCAAGAGCTAGGTCAACAAATTGTCTTTCGAGCACTTCGGCTTTTATTTTTGTCGTTGTGCGAATGCGCCCTATCGATCGCCTGAACCAGAATTTCTAATCTTCCGCCGACATATTGAGCAGTCATTTCGGTAAGATCCAGCAGGAATAGTGGAGATTCTTACATCTTCGGTACCAGCGGCACCAGCGATTCTACCGCTTTATAAAAATGTTCATTGCTTTGGATGGTGCCTTTGACTACCGTGCCCGGCCGGAATTGCCAGTTATAGCGCGGATGATCTGTGAACGATCCGTATACGGATTGACGCAAGCCCTTCCAAAATGGAATCAGGTCGCTGTTATTAATCCATATCGGTTCGCTGCGTACTGTTGAAGCCACCGATCCACATCGAAATCATGTATAAATCCATCGTTGAGAAAGACATTTAATTTGAGGGTGTCTTTTTTACGGCTGTTAAAATCACGGGCATTTTTTTTGGCCATTGTGCAAGGCACGAAAACCGAAACTGGAAAATGTTGAATTTTTGAAATCTACAAAAGAGTGTCTTCTGAAGGGCTACCGAGCCTGTAAAGTTTGCAATCCCTTAGAAACGTTGCACCATACGCCCGCTGAATTTCAGAAGATCATGGATGAACTTTCAGAGAATCCCGCCATAAAATTCAATGATTACTATCCAACTAAGACAAAGCCTCAGAGAAATCTGAGGCTTTTTGAGTTCAAAGGGCTTTTTAAAAAGAAGTCAATTGATAGATGAATGGAGTACCTGAAGGAGATTGCAGGGATTCGCATTAAATGATTTACTTCGTAGCTTGCTTCGCCGTCTGCAGCGGCATTGGTTGAACGGTTGTCGAAGTAATTTAATTGTTGTCCTGTAAGGATTTTAAATGGTGCGGGATATGGTATTAAACGACCTGAGGTCTGCCTGCCTTACTTTTTCGTGCCCACTTCTGGCCGAGGCTAGTAGTAATTACTTATATCATAGTAGTGAATCCGAAATAACTCGGTTCTCTCTTTCATAGAAGGTCGTTCCGACGCGCTCGATATGGTCCAAAAGCGCTGCATTTTGGATTTGTCTCAAAAGGGATACATCCATCTTATACGGTAGCAAAAGTTCATCTATGTCATTTTCGATTTTATGCAATGTGTCAAGGCTCAGATTTTCCCCCTCAAGAGCTAAGTCAATATCAGATCCCGAACGGTAGTTGCCTTTTGCCCGCGAACCATAAAGCGTTGCTTTTTCCAACGCCGGATACTGCGCGAACACTTGCTGAATAGCTCTTATGGTTGATGTCTTAAGCCCGAACATTACGCATTTCTTATTGGGCACCACTGAGCAGTGCTTGCATTTTATCCCTGAATAGCGATAATTCGGGATGGTATTGTTGCAGAATTTTCCTAAACATATCGTCGGCAGTTTCTTCGTTATAAGTGTGTGATGTTTTGTTCCGACTACGTATCATGTCCATCCAAATATCTCCATCATGGATTAGATCCGCAGCAAATGCTTCTCTTATAGCATCCTTGGATCCATAAACGCCCGTATTACCTGCGTTCGCCAGGAAATCTTTCATCACATTCCATGCTAACTCATGAGTATATTTGAAACGCTGGATTAACCCTTCTTTTATGATATCATCCAGAAATTCATCCTCGTCGATGGTGCCATTAATATCCATCTCGAAATCGAGTGAAATTCTCTTGACAGCTTCGTCTAACTTGCTAAATGCTTTGTTATAGTTGTTGAAACGTTGTTCCCATCGTGTATCAGGTGTTCTCATACCTATTAGTTGACGGTCCGTATTGATCTATTGAATTGCTTTAAGCTCCTTTATCTATTTCAGCGTTTAATTCTAATTTGTTGTTGAAGTCAGCTGTGCCGAAAGGACTGGCAATATATCGAAAATACGAAGAAAGTTTGACAAATTGGATATTACGGTTCGGATGGTGCCAGGCCTTTTTCGGCTCACTAATTATTACGAGCGTACTCGGTGTAGTCGGTAAGTTAAAATGCAGCAAAATCGCAGCAAAATCGGTAGCAATAGTGCAGCATTATCTGTAAAGTTTTTTTTGGGACGAGACATACTTTGCAGCGGAATCGTGGGGTATTTTGCAGCGGAATATTTATCGGTAAGAAGAGTTCTTCGGAAACGTAATATCACCTACAATTCTATTGGCATCTTGCCACTGAACCGTAGTTCCGTACTCTTTTGGATATTTATTATATTTGCTTTATGGAAACGCCTTCAAAATCAAACAAAGTGCATCTCGGCAGAAAGATCAGCCGCATCAGGGAAATACGTGGTATCAAGCAGGATCATCTTGCTTTCGAACTTGGAGTAAGCCAACAGACTATTTCAAAGATTGAGCAAAGTGAGGAAGTAGATAATGCAACCTTGGAGAAGATTGCTACGGCATTAGGCATCACGATTGAAGGAATAAAAAACTTTACTGACGAAGCTGTATTTAATTACTTTAATAATTTTCACGATAGTAGTACAGGAGATTTTCGCCAACACTGCACCTTCAATCCTATAGACAAAGTTGTAGAACTATATGAGCGTTTACTTGCCAGTGAACGTGAAAAGATTGATTTATTCAAAAAGGATAATAGATAATATAATAGTTTTAATAGGACAAAACGAGACCGTCTCATAAGCAGTTATAGGCCCGTTTTTTTAAGGTAGGTGCTTTTAAACGAGGCGTCTTTTCGATAGCTCTTGTTGGTGCGATAGTCCCAATTAAGACCAAAAAGGCTTACACCATTTCAATTTATTGGTTACAGATTTTCCTTTCATGCGATTAAGCGTAGTTAATCGCCATAAAAAATTCCAATTCACCTCCTTTGTTGGTCGGTGAATATTACAGTACGGATGGGTGCCAGCCATTTCGGTCTGGTCCCTCCGAAATACCCAGTCGGAAAGGTCCTGCTCACACGGCAAGAATGAATACATAGTACGCTGTTATACTCATGTCGAACGCCTCATCATAAAAAATAATTCATGTCGAAAATAAAGGACAATCTCGACATGAAAATTTCTGAGCGTAGACGTTATATACCATGAGCGAACTCTAAACCCCGGCTCGAAGCTGCGAAGACCTTAGTTTTCGTTGTAGTTCCGGTAAGACAGTTACGAACCCGGTTCGAATATTGGGTTGAAAATTTAAAGCGGGTCCATATCTTCAATACAAACTCATGAACGATTATCTAGAGCTGTTGTAAGGCTTGCTTTACAGTCTCCTTGTTAGGCTTAGAAACCGGTATTTTTTCTCCCGACAGCAAGAGCAGAATACCGCCGTCTTCTTTCAACCAGCTTTTTACGTATTTTGGATTTACTAAGTGGCTTTGGTGAGTTCTTAAAAACCCATTGGGGCGCAACAAGTCTGCATATTCTTTAAGGGATTTAGAAACCAATATCTTTTCACCACTCGAGAGGAAGAAGTGGGTGTAAGTGCTGTTTGCTTCGCAACGTATAATTTCTGGTAAAGGAACATACCTTATTTCGCTTTGCATAGGTAGCGCAATTTTACTAATGCTCGCTTCTGGCTTTTTGAGTTGTTGCAGTAAAAAATCTAGCTGCGATGTTTGCATTTGTGTTGCTAATTTACGTTCAGCTTTATCTACTGCATTCACCAACTCTTCAATGTCAATGGGTTTTAAAAGATAATCCAGGGCAGCAAATTTTACAGCTTGTATCCCATATTGATCATAAGCAGTGACAAAGACGACTTCAAAATTACGCAATGGAAGCAGTTTCAATACATCAAAACCTGTTTGCTCGCCCATTTGAATATCCAAAAACACTAAATCTGGCAAATATCTCTGAATAATATCAATCGCAACACTTACATTTTGCACCGTTGCGACTATAGTGACCTGCGGACAGTGCTTTTCTAACAATGTCTGCAGGTTTTCTAAGTTGGATTTTTCGTCATCTATTAAGATTGCTCTCATTAAATTATAGCCAATCAGTTAGTATTAAGCTTATTTTAGTACCGTCAGTGGATGATTGTATGGCTAAGGTAAAGCGATTTTCTTTATAAATATTATTTAATAGCGCTATTCTACTGTTACTTAATTGGAGACCCAGACCACTCTTCTGTTTCCCCGTGTCAAATCCGTTTCCATTATCCGTAACAGTTAATATCAAATCATTTGATTGCCTGATGAATTCAATCATAATTTTTCCATCGTTTGCTTTTTGAGATACGCCATGTTTTACGGCATTTTCTACAAAAGGCTGCAGAAGCATACTTGGTATTTCTATGTTTGCCAGATCTATGTCCCCGGAGTAATCGATTTCATAGTTAAACCCGAAGCGTAGTTGCTCCATTTGTAAGTAATCGTTTAACAAATCTTTTTCATGCGATAAACTAATCAATTCTTTATCCCCAAGTACGTTACGGGTTAAACGTGCAAATTTAGAAAGGTATTTATTGGCATTGTCTATATCGTTTTTGTTCATTAAATTTTGAATGCCAGCGAGTGCATTGAACAGAAAATGAGGGTTTAATTGAGAACGAATAGAATTAAGTTGAAGTTTAGCCGTGTTTTTTTGTTGCTCTTTTTCCGCCAGTGTTTTCTTGTTTCTTTTTCTGGTAAAATAAAGAATAACAAGAAAGATTGATCCAATAGAAAATACCGCGATAAGCGTATATGTCAAAAGTTCTTTTTTTGTATAGTTCTCTTGATCTAACGTGACTGCAAGCGTATATCTGGCTGTATACTTTTCTATTTCTTTTGGCGAAATATCGTATTTCCGATGACTATTAAGGTATCTATCCCACTTAATCAATGGCTGAATGATAATTTCATAATCTCCGGATTTTTTGAAGATGCTTCTGTCGATATCTACGTAAGGTGAATGTTTACCTGCTTCATTAAGGTAGCCGCCATAAAGCCATGAAGTAGATTCAAAGATTATTTTATCTGTTTTCTTGTTTTTTATGGAGGTGGAGTAGAGATAATCAATATCCGACCTTTCTTTAACAATGGTCAGCTCGTCGTCTTTTTCAGTAAAAGTGAGATCTATTCTTTCTTTTGGGTCTGTTATATGGCTGTAGTCAACGCCTTTTTCAGTGGCAAAACGCTTTGCTAAGACTTCGATTTTCGCTCTCGGAATAGGCTTTCCGTAAAACACAGTTTTGTAAACATCCTGCGGTCTTTGAATGTCATAAGATAGTATTGTAATGGTCTTGTCTTTTATAGGGAAAATACCCAATGAAGTAGAGTCAAATACTGCTAATACTACGTCAATGAAGTCGTCGTCAGGCCGGAGGACCTCCTTTAATTCCGCTTTGTTAATCGACTTATTTACTGCTATTGGTTTATCATCGGCTAAAATTGTGTAGCGATAATGCGCTACACTATCTCTCTTTCTAAAATAAACTTGAATATTGACACTGTCAACATCCGGCAAATAATTAAAAGAGGTGTTGGGTTGATTTGGAAATTTCAGGCCATAATAAACGTTTTTAGCAACGCTATCAACACCCATTTTTAATCTTCCTCCAGTAGCGTAACTGACATTATAGCCGATGCCTTTTTGCGCATTAACTATAGATAGCGCAATGATGAAGATGAAAAATGTGAAGATGATTTTTTTCATGGTGTTGAGTTTAATTTTCATCAAACTTGTGACATTAATAGCAAAAGTAAAACTATAAAACAGCAAAGGTGCTATTTGAAATAGTAAATGTCTTAGTCGGTGCTGTATTCAAGTAGTCTCTGTAGTAAGTCCCATGATTATGATAATCGCAATCAGCCCATAAAACTTAATCCAAAAATTCTTGTTGCCTTACCACACTACAGTCTAAACGAACTTATTTAACTTCAAGATGGCACAAGAAAATCTGCATAACAAAGAAGCGATCACAAAGCTTCAGGAATTGGTTAATAAAATTGATATTGGAATGCTGGGAACCTATCCGGGAGATAATGAATACGTTCACGTTGTACCCATGAGCAGGCAGGAGGTGGATGATGACGGGAACATCTGGTATTTGTTTTCTTCAGACAGTGAAACGTATAAAAACCTTCAAGGCAACAATAAAGTCAGTGTCTTTTTCTCGCACGTTGGCGATTATAATTTTCTGAGCATAAACGGCGTCGGAGAAATCTCTAAGGACCAGGATCGAATTGAGAAGTATTGGAACAAGTTTGTGGAGGCCTGGTTTGAGAAAGGAAAAGAAGATCCGAACATACGTATTCTGAAAGTGAACGTTGAGGAAGCTCATTATTGGGATAATAAAACCAATAAGCTGGCTACTATTTTCAAAGTTGCTGCCAGTGCGGTGTCCGGGCAAAAATTAGACATAGGTCGAGAAGGGGACCTCAATGTTTAAAATATCTCATCAGGAGTAGTACCCTGAAACCGCTCACCAATCGACAGGTGAGCGGTTACCTTAGATTGATACCTACGAGTTATAACGAGGAAAGAATTCTACCGCTTAATGCACTTATACTTTCATCCCCGAAATAATCCGATCACGATGCTTAATCCCCCAATCTGCTATCGTATCGGTCAACTGCTTAAGCGACTCCCCATATTCGGTTAGGCGGTATTCTACAGCAACGGGTGCCGTGTTAAGTACGATCCGATCAATTAGCCCATTTATTTCCAGGTCTTTCAATTCGCGGCTAAGCATTTTGCCGGATATCCCCTTCACTTCTTTCAGCAATTCGGAATAGCGCATAGGCTGATAGCACAAACAGGCAATGATGGATATTTTCCATCTTCCATGTAAGATTTCCATGGTATCGCTAATGGCCAGTATCTTGTGGCTGCATGATTTTATCAGGTCGATGTCTTGTTTCATTTCGTTCACTTGGTTACCCGTTTGTCACTATAACTTTTTGTCACCTGGTTACAAATATATACTATGTAAGCTTACCTTTGGCAGCGAAATCAAAATATATATCAAAATGGAATTAATTAACAATTTACAGTGGCGTTATGCGGTCAAGAAATATTCAGATGAGCGGGTGAGCGACGAGAAAATCAATCAATTGGTCGAAGCGATCAATCTAAGTGCCTCGTCCTGTGGAATACAGCCTTACCGTTTGTTTGTAATCTCTAATCCGGAGGTTCGGCAGCGACTGGCGGAGGGTTCATTCAACACTCAAATAAAGGACTCTTCTCATTTGTTGGTCTTTGCCGGAATGAATCGAATTTCCAATGAATATATTGCCGACTATATTGCGATGATGGAACAACAACGAGGGTTGGAAAGCGGAGCGCTCAAGCCACTGAAGGATGCGTTAACCAGCTTCTTTTCTACACAAACTCCCGAACAGAATGTGGTTTGGTCGAGCAAACAAGCTTACATCGGATTGGGAACTGCCTTGATAGCAGCAGCAGAACTTAAAGTGGATGCTACGCCTATGGAGGGCTTTGATCCGGACTTATTCGACAAAGTCTTAGGTCTGTCAGAAAAAGGTCTTCACGCTTCGGTAATTATTTCTTTTGGCTATCGGGACACGTCTCTCGACCCACTAGCTTCGATGAGAAAAGTTCGATTACCGATTGATGAATTTTCAACGATGATCAATTAGCCATTCCAGGCAATTTTTCCGCTATCCCTGATTTACATTCAACATTCAGGGCTTTGCATACAGCGGTTATGTTCTTCCTGACGAACTTTGACCTATCAAAAATTAAAGTTATGGAAATGAGAAAAATTAATTTAGGAAGCGAAGGGTTGGTTGTACCCATCATAGGTTTGGGCTGTATGGGTATGACGGGTTTTGAAGAAGGAAACATGTATGGCAAGGCCGATGAGCAGGAAGCGATTGCCACCATTCACCGATCGCTCGAATTAGGCGGCAATTTTTTAGATACTGCCGACTTATACGGCCCTTTCAAAAATGAACAGCTGATTGCAAAAGCAATTCATGGTAATCGGGATAAATATATTCTCGCGACGAAATTTGGCTGGGAAATCGATGATAACAACCGAGTAACTTGGGCCATCAATGGCAAAAAAGAATACGTGAAGAAAGCGGTGGAACGTTCTCTTAAAAATCTTGACACAGACTATATTGATCTGTATTATATGCACCGACTTGATAAAAACACGCCCATCGAGGAAACGGTGGAGGCGATGAGCGAGCTGGTGAAGGAGGGAAAGGTGGGTTATCTCGGGCTGTCTGAAGTTTCTTCGGAAACCGTTAAAAGAGCTCATGCGGTTCATCCCATTACGGCTGTTCAAAGTGAATATTCTTTATTTGAACGGACAACAGAAGAGCGGGGCATCCTGAATACTTTGAACGAACTTGGGATAGGTTTTGTTGCTTATTCTCCTTTAGGGCGAGGTTTTTTATCCGGGCAGATCCGAAGCATCGACGACCTACCGGAAGACGATTTCCGCCGGGCAATACCCCGATTCCAGGAAGCTCATTTCTACAAGAACATTGAGTTGGTTAAAGCAATTGAGGCAATGGCCGAGGAGAAAAATATAACGGCATCACAATTGGCGCTGGCCTGGATTATCAATAAGGGTGTATTACCGATTCCAGGTACCAAACGGCGAAAATATGTTGAGCAAAACATAGCGGCTGCCGATCTTGAACTTAGCGAAGCGGATCTGGCGAAACTCGATAGCATCGTGCCCTTGGGTACGGATACGGGTAAACCATACGACGAGTTTAGTATGGGGCTTATTGATTAAAGCGAATAGCGGTTGTGTTTTTAAGGATGCAACCGCTATTCTACCTATGAAAATGATTAAATTAGTATTATGAATGCCATCAAATCAATATCAGAATTCCATCGGTTACTCTCGCTTCCCGAGCCGCGCCATCCCTTAGTCAGTGTGATTAACCTCGCCGAGAGTGTTTTCCTCGAAGATGATGTATGGAAAGGCTTTGTCAACCGATTTTATTGTGTTGCCCTCAAGAGGGAAGCCAAGGGCAAGATACGGTATGGTCAGCAGCATTATGACTACGACAAGGGTGTTCTGAGTTTTACTGCGCCTAATCAGGTGCAATACTTACACCTTAAGGACGTTGAATGCGGATCAGGTTACCTGCTTATTTTTCATCCCGACTTTCTGTTGGCGCATCCGCTGGCAAGCAGCATCAACGCTTATAACTTTTTTTCTTATGCGGTCGATGAAGCATTGCATCTTTCTGCCGAGGAAGAGGATGATCTTATCACCATATTGAAAAAGATCGATAAGGAATGCCTGCATATCGATAAATATACGCAGGACATTATTCTGTCGCAGATTGAGTTGTTGCTGAGTTATTCCAATCGATTCTACGAGCGGCAGTTTATTACCCGGAAGAACCACAATCATCAACTACTTGCCAAGTTTGAACGCATCGTTGATGAATATTTCAATAGCAGTGCAACTGCGCAGCCGGAGCTTTTGACGGTACAACGCGTGGCCGAACTCATGAACCTGTCACCAAACTACCTGAGCGATCTGCTGCGCATGCATACGGGGCAGAACACACAGCAGCATATCCATCAGCGTTTGATTGATAAGGCGAAAGAAAAGCTGTCGACTACTAATTTGTCGGTAAGCGAAATTGCATATACATTGGGCTTTGAACACGCACAATCGTTCAGTACGCTCTTTAAAAAGAAGACTAGTTTGTCACCACTTGAATTCCGGAAGGCTTTCAACTGAGAAATTAATCAATATACCCGCTCGCGAGAAATTCAATCAAGTCTTTGTCAGATATTCAATATTAGGTTTCCATGATTTTTTGCCCGTTAGTATATTGCAAGATCGTCTAGGTGGTTGAAGTTCAACGTATATGAGGACTTGACTGTTACATTCAGGTAATCGCCCATCCATTTTGCGATAATGGGTGATATGTTGGTGTCCAGCCAGATTTCTATATCAAACTGCATAGATTACTGCGGTGTTTTTAACTTTCATGGAAGTATAAAGCAATGCAGCTTGGATATCCGCGCGCTCCAAAACAGGGTGTTGTTCCAGTATCTCAGTATCCTTAAGACCGCTTGCTAGTAGTTCAAGGATATCACTCACCGGAAACCGCAACCCCCTAATGGTAGGCCGTCCTCCCATCAAACCAGGTTTGATGGTAATTCGGTTCAATAATTCTTGTTGTTTAGCGTCCATAGTTATTTCTCTAATGATATTAAAGATACGGTTTTTTACTATCGCTTAAAAGATTCAAAATCTGTCATTTCTGGTGTTAATATGCTGTGCCTGTCTTCTCTTGAATACTGCTTAACATCGGAAAATTGCTCAACAGCAGAAGCTATCAGTTTCGTCAAATCACCGCGCCGGGTAACGTCCGCTTGCATATAAACCGCTTTGCCGCCACCTCGCCGCGAGGAACGTTGCTATGGCCTTTCCAATTCCGCTGCTTGCTCCGGTAATGGCAACTACTTTCCCTTCCATGTTTTTCATAACTTTATGTATTAGCATTCAAACAAAGTTCAGCGATTGGGCCAGGATAAGTGTAGCCATTATTTCAAAAGATGTAGCCGTTATGGATTAGTTATTTTGTTCCGGGATTCCTATTTTTGTCTAAATCCAATAACATGAACCAGACCAACTCATCAAGACTAAAACACGAGCAAATACAGTACATTGAGTTTCTTTCAAAGGATATCGCGCAAGCCAAAAAATTTTACACGAAATCCTTTGGTTGGGAATTTACCGATTACGGACCAGACTACACGGCATTCTCGGGCGACTACACTGATGGCGGTTTCGCTCATGGAGAGCCACGGAACGGAACTATCCTCGTTGTTCTCTATTCAGAAGATCTTGAAGCAACTAAAAACAAGGTTATAAGTGCCGGAGGCACCATAGTTAAAGATATTTTCAGCTTCCCAGGCGGAAGACGCTTTCAGTTCACCGACCCGGACGGATACGAACTAGCCGTTTGGTCAGAATAATGAGGAGCAGATAGACACTTTGAGGATTGAAAAGACTGCCGGCAGCGTTTCTGCGCCGTTCCAAGAATTCTCTACTGATTTATAATCGCAATTGCTTTCTCCAATACCTCGTCCTTTCCTTCTTTAATACCGTTGACGGTAGGTTCAACAACAACGTCCGGGATAATTCCAACGCGCTGCGTTTCTGTTCCATCCGGGTAGTAAACACCAAGGCCGGAAATCATAGTGAACAACCCACCTGGTAAAACGATCCTGGAGACGTCTCCGTCAGCTCCTGCAGTGGTGCTGCCTATAATGGTTGTGTTGGGCGCGGCCCGGAATGCCATTGCAGTATATTCAGCCTGACTCTGAGATTTCTCGTTGACCAACAAAACCAACTCCCCTGTGTAATTATCAGCAGGTCTATAAAGATCCTGCTGGCTATATCCAAAGTATCCCGGTAGCCGGTGCTTAAAACCACTCTTGGGCTTATCGTAATTTGGTCTGATATCCGGCACTTTCCGGGAGGTAAATTCTCCTGGATTATTCGGATTCGCATGCGTAATCTTCGCAAAAGCAGTAGATTCAGGAACAAAGTACGAGCCGAGAGGGTAAAATACGGGTGTTGAGGGATAATTGCGTATATCAATGATGATCCCTTTGGCATCCTTGAATGTCGTCTTAATCTCGGCAATGTCTTCCGATTTTATATTCGCCAGTGTGATATAGCCAATATTTCCTTCCAGCATTTTGAAGGATCTTTCAGCCTCATTGACTTTGTACCAATGGTACATGTTTAACTGCTCTTTGTCGTACATGCTTATCTTCTGAATTTGATTTCTGTTATTTGAGATGTATGTCAGACTCATGGTATTCTTAGCCGAACGGAGCAAATCGGCGGAGATATCTCGTAACATAGATGCTTCGTTTGAAGAAGGGTAATAAGGTTTTAAACTGTCGACGATCGATTCAACCGTCTTACCACCAATATGAGTAATGACATCTCCGACCTTCAGTTTGGCCTCACCTGAAAGCTCAGGGTTAAAATAATCGGTGACAACTAATTTGTTCTCAATAAATTCCGCTTTAAACGGTGCAAATTTGTTACCCCGCCATTGATTTAGCTTATCCCCGCCTGCCCATAGGTTTGCATGAGAGTCATTGATTTCGCCAATAAGCTGAAGTGTGGCAAGCTCGTATTCCAGTTCGTCTTTAGCGTTGATGAATCTAGTGATATACTCCTTAAGAACGCTATTCCACTTTTTATTGGTCAGGTGCTTGTAAGGATAGAAATATTCTATCATGTTCCAATATCTGTACAAGGATAACAGTCTGTATCCGGTATCCGGGTAGGGAAATGAGTGATAGAGTTTTTCATTTTTGAAAGATGGATTTTTTATACCGGGGTGAAGTGCGATATAATAATTCTCGCCCTGATTTCTACCCTTATAGATTTCTTTAAGCGATGAAGCTAATTCCTCTGATAAATCAGAGCTTTCAAACCATGAAAAATCGGGTTTCAAAACGGCATCACTTGCTATAGGTTTACACGTCTTGCAGGCTGGTGTTCGTCCGTACTGTTTTATCCAGCTTTCCAGAAGCTTATCCCTTTCCAGAGTGTTCTTCACCTCCAAATAATCCGGCAAAATCCTGAATAACTCATAGTCCCAATTATAATCTCCTTTCGCAATTTTGGGATGATGATATTTCAGAAAACCCCAGATTCTCCCGAGCAGTTCCAAATTATCGATGGTTTCAGTATTCAAATCGGGAAAAGGGATATTGGACCCCTTGTCAAACGCTGTATCTATTTCGACATTCATCACTTCGAGGTCTTTCGCGTCCAATTCTTTTCCATCTATTGTAATTCGTAAATTATCCAGCCACATTTTTCCTTTTCCAACCAACAAGCCACCAACCCTAATCCGGCTTGTTTTTTGGGGATTTAGCGATAAAGTTATCTCGTATTCTTTCCAATCGGTCGTTCCTTTCACTCCTCTGTCGCCCATACTGTCGAAGGCAATATCAGGGTCGATTTGCATAAATAAAGCAGCGTACCCTTCTGTTATATTTTCTGTTTTGATATAACCCGTTAGACGAATGGATTTCCCAATATAATTGTGAGGAAGGATCAGTGATAATGCTTCAAAGCCAGAATCGATCTCTGTATTTTCAATAACTGCAGAAAATTTTCCGTTTTTTGAATGTGAAGAATCTGAATAAACTTCATAAATCTCATTCCCGAATTTGTCCCAATCCATTGGATAACCGTTATCGATTTGTTCAAAATCCAAATTCATGTTTTGAACATCATTTCGATTTTTAGCAGTTTGGGAGCATGCCGTCAGTATTGCAAGGATTAAGATAATTACGCTTATTTTTATTCTTTCCATTATTCACGATGTCGAGGATAAGAAGATGTAAATGCTTTTAGCACTTGATGTTTATAGTGGCCTCGAAATATCGTTAATAAAATTGGTTAACTGAACTGTCAGTTAATTTATTATATCAAGTTCGATAGATAGTTTGGGACGTTGCATTTCCTTTCCATCGCAGTGGCAGTAAAATTGTTTACTTTTCGTAAAGTCCTCATATTTACCTACATTAGATATCGAAACTGATTTTTACCATAATGAGCTTGTTATTCATCGGAGGCCAGGAATGGCTCTTGATCCTCATTGGAATACTGACTATCGTAGCCCTTGGAAACTATGGTAGAAATACCCCTTTGGGATATTGGGGCTCCGTATTACTTGCAATGCTGGGAACGCCGCTGGTAGCGTTTATTGTAATCTTCATTTTAAGAAACAGAAAGGCAATATGACTTTTTGTTACTGAGATTCATGGATACTGGCTAGGCGACCGTTGTCAACGGTGGAACTTTATTGGCTGGATGGGAATTGTACGAATATATGCGTGAAAATAATTAATGATGAATAAATCATTAGTAGAATCAATCTACCAACCCATTTTCAATTTTTGGGTGAAGAAAGATGGCTTTTCTTCTGGCACTACGCCATTTCTTGCCGCTCTGTCCACGTTGGCGGTATTCTTCTTTGGTGTAGGGGACGTCTTATTTTTAATTAATATATTCTTTGACGATCCCATACGGTTCCCTGTAAATCAAGGTACGTTATGGTTAAGTCTGATCTTCGTTTCTTTTGTGAATTACTATTTATTTTTCCATATATTCAAAATTGAAAAATCGGGAAAATCATCCGATTTTCTTTTTGAACTCGAAGAGAGTCGGTATCGAAAAGTTCTGTATTTGATTGCTATACACATCACCATTTTTATGCTATTAGCTTTCATTTCAATATCAGTCACCGGATAATTCACTACTTTAAATCGAGCTATACGAACAGTTTATGCTCAATCGGCTCTATTATTATTCGCAACAACATACCTCTAATAACCAACAAATACCATCCTGGTCAGATTAGATTTTGGTCATTTTTGAAATTATAATGGTTATCCGCGCGTTCTGCCTGAACCTACTTTTGTATATGAATCATAATCATATACAGCATCATGACAAATTTTAAATTCAAAACAAAGAAAAACAGCATCTTATGGCTTGCGAGCTTAGGAGTGCTATCCATAGTTGTCCTGGCTTTTGTTACTACCAAAGGTGACGATGAGGTCATGGAATTATCCCCAGCACCCATGACCGTGGAAACATCGCTGCCGGTTTTTGAAGAAATTACGGAATGGGATGAATATACAGGTAGGTTCGAAGCGAGCAGTCGTGTAGAGGTACGTGCACGGGTGGGTGGCTTTCTGAAAGAGGTTCGGGTGACCGACGGGCAGCTGGTGAAAAAAGGTCAGGTCTTGTTTGTGATCGACCAAAGGCCTTTACAAATCGAGTTGGATCAGGCCAGAGCGAGCTATGCTCAGGCGAAGGCTGCCTTAAAGGCTGCTCAGGACGATTTCAAGAGGGTAGAGTCGCTCAGTGAGACGGGCGCCTTATCTGCCGAGGAATATGACCGGCGGAAGCAGGCATTGGCGAGTGCTGAGGCCAGTCTTCAAATGGCGCAGGCAAAAGTAGACAATGCGAAGCTGAACCTCGAGTTTACGGAAGTGAAAGCGCCGATTTCTGGCTTGGTCGGCAGGCAGCAGGTAAATGAAGGTAATTTGATCGATGGGGGCAGCGCCAATTCAAGCTTGCTTACCACCATCGTGGCAACCAGTCCCATCCATTTCTACTTCACCGGTAGCGAAGCGGATTATCTCAAATATGTACGCCTGGCAAGAGATGGTAAGCGTGGCGCAGTCCGGACCGAAGAGGTCGGGGTGGAGATTGAACTGGCAGATGAAAACGAGTTCTTACATCCCGGAAAGCTTGACTTTGTCGACAACGAGATCGATGGCCGCTCGGGTACGATCGAATTGCGTGCCGTACTATCGAACGAAAATGGATTGTTGGAACCTGGGATGTTTGGGAAGGCTCGCATTCTGGGAAGCGCCAAACATCAGGCAGTCATGATACCGGACGAAGTGATCGGCACCAATCAGTCCTTGCGCTACGTATATGTCCTGAACGAAGATCAGGAGGTAGCAATCAAGAACGTAACCTTAGGACCTCTGCATTCAAACGGTTTACGAATCATTCGCGACGGACTCAGCGCGAAGGATCAGATCATCCTGAACAATCTTCAGAAAATTGCGCCGGGAATGATGGTGAATGCAAAAGAAGCCCCCATTCACAATAAAGAGTCAACCTTAGCTGCTATAAAATAGCCTGCCTAACTAAAAAATCAAACATGAAATTCAGTCACATCTTTATAAACCGGCCTATCTTTTCGGCCGTACTCAGTGTCCTTATTCTGATTGTGGGAAGTCTGGCTTACCTGACACTTCCTACAGCCCAATTTCCAAATGTTTCTCCTCCTACCATCGAAGTGGTAGCCATGTATCCTGGAGCGAATGCGAAAACGCTTTCCGGAACGGTGGCGGGCCCGCTCGAAAAAGAGATCAATGGCGTGGAAGACATGATTTACATGACCTCCCAGTCGTCCGCCGACGGTCGCGTAACTTTACAGGTGGCCTTTGAGTTGGGCACCGATCTCGACAAGGCACAGGTGCAGGTACAAAATCGTGTCGCCATCGCAGAACCCCGCCTTCCTGAATCGGTCAGGCGTATGGGGATTACGACCAAAAAAGTGTCGCCCGATATGCTGATGGTGATCAACCTGTATTCACCCAAACAGACGTACGACCAAACCTATATGGGAAACTATGCTGTTCTGCAGATTAAGGATGAATTAGCCCGGATTAAAGGAATCGGAGACGTTCAATTATTTGGAGCGGCTGAATATGCCATGCGGATCTGGTTAGATCCTGATAAGATCGCAAACCTGGATATGAATGCCTCGGAAGTGGTGGCCGCTCTACGGGCACAGAATGTTCAGGTGGCGGGCGGTACACTAAATACTTCGCCAACCGGGAAGCAAACTGCTTTTGAGGTGAATATTCAGACGCAGGACAAACTTGCTTCCACCGAAGAGTTTGAGAATGTGATTATTAAAGCCGGTGAGAACGGGCGCATCGTACGGTTAAAAGATGTGGGAAGAGCGGAATTGGGAGCTCAGAATTATACCACGCGTGGATATCTGGGGACTCAGCAGGCGGTGGCTATGCCGATTTTTCAGCAACCGGGGAGCAATGCTCTCGAAACCGCCGGGGAGATTCAGCGTACCATGGAAGAACTTTCTAAAAATTTCCCGCCGGATCTGGAATATAAAATAGCCTACAACCCCACCAACTTTATTCAGAAGTCGATCGACGAGGTTTACCGTACCATTTTCGAGGCGGTGCTGCTCGTTGTGTTCGTCATCCTGCTCTTTTTACAATCGTGGAGGGCCGCGATTATTCCGATTTTAGCCATACCGGTTTCCCTGATCGGGACCTTTGCGGTGATGCAGGCATTAGGCTTCTCGTTGAACACCCTTACCTTATTCGGATTGGTGCTGGCGATCGGGATTGTGGTGGACGACGCTATTGTGGTGGTGGAAAACATGGAGCGTTATCTGAAAAAAGGATTTTCACCGAAGGAGGCTGCCTTTAAAACCATGGATGAGGTAGGAGGGGCACTGGTGGCGATCGGACTGGTGCTGATTGCTGTATTTATTCCTACTGCCTTTCTGGATGGTATTTCCGGTCAGTTTTATAAGCAGTTCGGGATGACCATCGCGGTTGCCACCGCCATTTCGGTATTCGTTTCGCTGACGCTGAGTCCGGCGATGGCTGCGCTTTTAATGCGCCACGAAGAAAAGGATGCGCAGCGAAAGACGTTCATCCTGTTGAGACCCTTTGTTTACATCGGCGAAAAATTCAACGTCTTTATGGAGCGACTTTCCGATAGATATGGAAACGCAGTCCGGAAATTGGTACGGGCATCGGTGATGGTGTTGCTGGTTTATGGCGGACTCATCCTGCTTACCGGTTTTGAATTTAACCGGGTTCCCAAAGGTTTTATTCCGGCGATGGATCAGCAGTATTTTATCTCGGTGATCCAGCTTCCCCCTGGCTCTTCCTTGTCGCGGACGGACGATGTGGTTAAAAAAGTATTGGACGCCTCGCTCAAAATCGATGGAGTGGCGGATGCGGTTTCATTTACCGGGATTGATCCTACCTCTTTTACCAATGCGTCCAACTCGGCAGTGGTTTTTCAGGTACTCGACGATTTCGCAGTCAGAGAAGATAAGGGTCTTGCCTACGAGGACTTAATGGCAACCGTGCGTGGTGAACTGTCTCAAATCGATGATGCCATGGTTTTGGTAATCCCGCCTCCTTCAGTCAGCGGTATCGGAAATGCCGGAGGATTTAAGATGATGGTTCAGGACAGGGGTAATCTGGGGACCGATAAGCTCCTGGAGGCGACGCATGCCCTTGCTGCTGCGGCCAATCAGGATCCCGTTTTGAGCAATGTCTTTACGTTCTTTAACAACCAAACGCCGCAGTTGTATCTGGATATCGACCGGGTCAAGGCAGAAAAATTGAATCTCAGTGTTCAGGATATCTTTCAGTCGCTCGAAATCTACATGGGTTCGGCTTTTGTCAATGAATTCAATTACCTGGGCAGAACCTTTCAGGTGACCGCACAGGCCGATGCGCCCGACCGGTTAACACCGGAGGATATATCGAAAATCCGCATACGCAACCAGGAGGGGATTATGGTGCCCCTGGGTACCATTGCATCGCAGGAAAACATTGCCGGCGCCTCCAGAATTCCACGATTTAATATGTATCCATCTGCATCCCTGAACGGTGAGTTCGCGCCCGGATATAGTTCCGGACAAGCCCTGGAACGAATGGAAGAGTTGGCGAATGAAGTCCTGCCACAAGGGATTTCCTATGAGTGGACCGAGATTGCCTATCAGGAGAAGCAGGCGGGAAATACGGCAAGCGTCGCCTTCCTGCTGGCCGTGGTGTTCGTATTCCTGCTGCTGGCTGCTCAATTTGAAAGCCTGGTGTTACCGCTCGCGGTGGTGTTAATCGTACCGATGGTTCTTCTGTTTGCAATGATCGGGGTTGATCTGGCCGGCCTGGAAAACAATATCATGGTGCAGATCGGTTTGGTGGTATTGGTGGGTCTTGCCAGCAAGAATGCCATTCTTATCATTGAATTTGCCAAGCAGTTGGAAGAACAAGGAATGGAGTTAAAGGCGGCTGTTATTGAAGCATCGCGACTTCGGCTGCGGCCCATCCTGATGACTGCCCTGGCATTTATTCTGGGCGTTTTGCCTCTGGCACTTGCTACAGGCGCCGGTGCCGAATTGCGGGTCTCGCTGGGGATCGCGGTATTTAGCGGAATGCTGGGTGTCACCATCTTTGGGATCTTCCTGACACCGGTGTTTTATTATATGGGTAGAAAATGGCTTACCAAAACGCAGACGACCCCTATCAAGGCTCCGGCGCTGGTTGCCCTTGCATTCTTATTCCTGGTTTCCTGCGGTATCCGGAAGCGCGATTATAACACCGCGCCGGATGTTGCCGTAGAAGATGAATTTCTGGCAAAGGAACTGGCGGATTCTGCCTTTCATAAGTCGGCCATTGCCGTCGAATGGTGGTCTGAATTCAACGATCCCGTCCTGGATAGCCTGGTCGATAAGGCCAGAAAGCACAACCTCGATATCAATACGGCGGTAGCAAATTTCCAGGCTTCACGGGCAGTCTTAAAGAACACGAAATTAGATCGTCTGCCAACCATCACTGCCAACGGGGAATATAACCGGATGCGAACCGGCGAAAACGTATTTGTTCCGGGCGAGAACCTGACCTACAGCACCTATACGGCAGGCTTCGATTCCTTTTGGGAACTCGATGTGTTCGGACGCGTATCCAACCGGATAAAAGGCGCGTATGCCAACCACCAGCAAGTACAGGCGGATATGGATGGCGTTTATGTCAGCATTTTTGCGGAAGTGGCCCGTCAGTACCTTGAATTAAGGGGTACGCAGTACCTCTATGATATCGCCTTGCGAAATCTGGAAGGGCAGGAAGAAACATCCAATCTGACCATCAAGTTGTTCGAAGCGGGTGCAGGAAATCGGTTGGATGTATCACGGGCACGCGCCCAGCTGGAAACGACCCGGGCGAGCCTCCCATTGCTGGAAGCAAGACTCGAAGCCTTGAAAAATAGCTTAAGCGTATTAATAGGGGAGGTGCCCGGAAACCTGGACGCCAAAATCGTAAAGAAACGGCCCCTGCCCAGTCTGCCGGAATCGGTTGCTTTGGGCGACGTGAAGGAAATGCTGCGGCGCAGACCAGACGTCCGGATTGCTGAGGCCGCCCTGCAGGAGCGCATCGCGCAATACAATATATCCGTGGCCAATCTGTATCCGGCCATTCAGTTTGGCGGGTCGATTGGATTCTCGGCAGTCGATTTTTCAAATTTTGGTAGCAGTGAATCCTTTACCTGGAGCATATTCCCGCGGATCAGCTGGGCCGCCTTCAATCTGGGTCGCGTAAAGCAGCAAATAAATCGCGACGATGCGCTCACCATTGCGGCAATGAATCAGTATGAAAAGACCGTATTGGAAGCGTTGGAGGAAATCAAAACCTCGCTTAGCAACTATACGCAGGAGCTGAAAAGAAGGGAAATTCTGCGTAGCTCGACGCAGGCGAGTGCAACGGCCGCTGAATTTGCCCGGCAGCGATTTACAGCGGGACTGGATAATTTTATTGATTACCTGAGTGCAGAAAACGCCCTGCTTGCGTCGGAAAACGCCCTGGCGCTCAGCGAAATTTCGTCTGCGAGTTCTTTGGTTGCCATATATAAAGCCCTGGGAGGGGGATGGGAAATGGTGTCGGAGGATGAGCTGGATGAAAAATTTACGAACATGAAACAATCGGAAACCGTCAATACTAATTAATTTGAGATATTTGTATAACGCGGTGAAGCCGATTTTACTGAATAACTAAAGACTTCTCATGAAGAAGGGTGATATACCGTTTTTTGAAACCTTTGATGACTTCTACGAGGCGATTCACTTGCCTCATAAAAGCAGCATACCTGATTTTGATATTTTCCATGCGGAAAGCCTGGAGCCATCGGCCAGAAGGTGTATGGCTCCCTACCGGCAGGGATTTTTTCAGATAGGTTTATTGCGTGATTACGGAAGTACCGAGTTTAACCTGAACGCCGATCCGCTGAATCTGGAAGGTTATCCGCTTTTGTTTGTCATTCCCGGACAGATATTTTCGTGGGTGCGTGACAAGAATATGAAAGGATACTTTATCAACTTTAAGAAGGAGTTCTTGGGAAAGTCGTTTCCCAATTTGGTGGACGACTTCCCTTTTTTGAAATTTACGGAAAATAACTCCATGGCCATGACCGAAGCAGAACATCAGTCGCTGCTTTACGATATGGAGCGAATGGATTCTGTGTTTCAGAATCCACATCCCTATCAGGGGAGGATGCTGGAAGGCATGCTGGGTTCTTTGCTCTATTTTTGCAAAGCGATTTACGAGCGAAACAAAACGACCGAAAATCACTTGTCAAGATCGCAGGTGATCACGAATAAATTTGAAGTACTTGTAGACCGGATGTACGTCGACACAAAGAGCGTAAGTGACTATGCCGATAAGCTAAATATTACGCCCAATTATTTGACTACGACTGTGAAACGACATACCGGGAAGAGTGCGAAGGATATTATAAATGAACGATTATTGGTAGAGAGTAAGAGTCTGCTCAAATATTCAGGACTGGATATCGCGGAGATAGCCTATCGCCTGAACTTTCAGGAGCCTACTCATTTTACTCGCTTTTTCAGGAAACTGAGCGGGACAACGCCGAATCAATTTAGAAAGGCATAAGCACCGGTGGATAATAAATACGATGATGATGAAAGAGAATAATATAGCATTGGTTACCGAGGCAGGGAACGGGTTAGGGAAGGCATTTGCCAATATCCTGATAGCGCATAATTACCATGTGATTCTTGCTGCCTGCGAGGAAAGTTATCAACGCTTATCGGCGGAGGGAGATCATCCTCGTGAGTATGAGTTGATAGAAATGGATTTTACGTCCGAGGACCGGATGGCTGAACTGTATCATAAGCTGATGTCTTCCTGGGGAAAACTCGATTTGCTGGTTAATAATGCTGAAATCGTCAATGGTTTCGGTCAGAAGATTGCCCAAATCAGTATCGAGGATGTCCGGAAACTTTACGAAATAAATCTTTTTGCCGTCATTAAGGCGGTTCAGGTATTGAAACCGCTGCTCGAGAAGAGCGATCATCCTGCTATCATTAATATCACGAGTTCGTTGGGCGATATCTCGAAGATGACGAAGGAAGAGTTTTGCTATGCAGGCTATGGTTTAACCGCCTATGCTACCTCCAAGGCTGCTTTGAATATGTTTACGCAGTTGCAGTGTAAGGAATTTAAGCCATCCAAAATCAGGATACACAGCTTTGATCCGGTGGTCAGAGAGAATTGCACGCATAATTCAGTCGTTATCTGCGGCGGAAAGCAAGACGAATTTGTTTCTTTATTAAGTAAGGACAGACACTGTAAGATATGAATGAACTTTTACCCGATGCACCCCTGAAAGAAGCCAGACATGCCGTAGGGGATAGTTCCTTCAAGGGCATGATTCTGATTCCCGATATCAGCGGCTTTACAAAGTTTGTCGAGGAAACCGAATTTGGCGCAGGGCGCGAAATCACCCGACAACTCCTGCAGGTGATCATCCATTACAACGTTCTTGATCTCAAAATCTCAGAAATAGAAGGTGACGCCATTTTGTTTTATACCGATCAGGCCCTGACCCCCATCCAGATCAAGGAGCAATATGAATTGATGCTGGATCGTTTCCGGGATAAAGTAAAGGACTTAAGCAGGGAAAACGGCTTCGAAATCAATCTGACCCTAAAGTTGATCGCCCATTATGGAGAAATATCGACCTACGTGATCGGTGACTTTGAAAAGCTTTACGGTAAAACCGTGATCGAAGCGCATCAGCTTCTCAAAAACTCCATTGAAAGCAAATCTTATTTATTGATGACTGAAAGTGTTTTCAAGGCCAGCAAGGGAGCATTTACCGGAACCTGTTATTATTCCGGGAACCAGCTATGCGAAATTCATGGGGATTTGAAGAAAATTGGCTATGCTTATTTCGACTACGAGCGAGATGAGGAAGAGGCTGCCATCCATCCGCTCGACAGTACACCTACTTCTTATCTTTTTTAAGACACAGATACAAGCCGGCCACCACCATGGCGGTTCCTGCATAAGTATAGATCGTGATCGGTTCGTCCATGAGCCACCAGGCATATAAGAACCCGAAGGCCGGACAAAGGAATAGCCATAAAGACGCCTTGACGGTGTCGAGGCGAAGCAAATGGAACCAGCAAATCAGACCGACTACCGACACAGCGATACTGAGCCACAACACTGAGAACAAGAAGGTGCTATCCAACACCACCTCGCTGACATCCGACAGCAGGTAGGTAAACGGCAGCAGGATAATTCCTCCAATGGTGACCTGCCAGCCGTTGATGAGGATATTGGATAAACGCCATTTTACTTTGGCATAATACACACTGGCGTACGATACGGCTAGCATACTTAGGGCGAGTAGCCCCAAGCCTCCCATGCTGGTTTGTGCATTTTCCAGAAGGGGAAGTGTGGCGATGCCTACCCCTGCAATTCCTAACGCGATGCTGACCCACTCTTTGATACTCGCTTTCCGTCCCATGATCCAGCCCGACAAAAGCATGATGATGAGCGGATTGGTAGATACCGCTAGCGACCCGATCCCGGCAGAAGTATACTTCATTGCATACACATAAAGTCCGAGGTACAGGGAGGTATTGAAGAACCCGAATATGGCCAGGTGTTTAAATTCTTTTGGCGTGGGAATTCTAAAATTCTTTCCCCATAAGGCAGCGTAGAGAAGGAGCAAAAAGCCCGCTATGAAAAATCGGGCATTTGCCAGCACTAAGGGCGGGACCGACAAAACGCCGAATTTGGTTGCAACGGCGGCTGAAGACCACAGCATGGCAAAAAGGATTCCGATTAAAATATTCTTCATCGGAATGAAAGAGATTGTTTTTCTTTTCGTCGTTTCGGCAATAATAAAGCCATCATCGCTGAGGGTTCCATAATAATGATTGTATTCATCTGATAATGCAGCATAGGATATCCACCGCCTCGTTATTTCACAGCGCAAAGATAAGTTTTATAAATCTCATTCGGGACGATCGGGGCAAAGGCAGAAAGCGCTGATAATTTCGTATATTAGAAATCTTTAAACCAATTTAAATCATCATGAAACTTTCGTTCATCAACATCGGAGGCCAGGAAGTAGTTCTTATCGGTATCATCGTCCTCATTATTTTCGTTGCCATTGGCAACTATGGCAAAAATACTGCGTTAGGGTACTGGGGGTCCGTGATTCTTGCCGTGCTGACGACCCCATTGATCGCCTTCGGCGTCCTGTACTATCTGAGAAATAAACAGACTGCCTAAAGAACAAAAAATCATTCTGTACGTTTCTTCCGGAAGCATAAAATAAATTAGTGCTTCCAACATTTGTCTATGAGATATCAGTTATACAGAGAACAACAATTGCATTGTGATATCGAGACAGCCTGGCGCTTCTTTTCATCTCCTGCTAATCTTGCGAAGATCACCCCCGGAGATATGAACTTTGTCACCTTGCCGGGCTACAAGCATGAAGAGATCTTCGAAGGTATGATTATTGATTATACCGTCTCACCCATCCTGAAAATTCCCCTGAAATGGCGAACACGGATTAGTCAGGTACAACTAAACAGGAGTTTTACTGATTTCCAGGAGAAAGGACCTTATAAATATTGGAATCATTATCACGAATTCATTCCGAATAAAGAAGGCGTACTTATGAAAGATACGGTCGAATATGAATTGCCTTTCGGTATCCTGGGGAGTATAGCACATCGCGTTTTTGTCAAAAAGAAATTGGCCGACATCTTTGATTTTCGCTACGGGGTTTTAGAAAAGCTGTTTGATAAGAAGTTAGAATAACAAGGAGCAGTTCGATCGTGTGACGAAAACCCCTGCTTTCAGGGATTGACCACGCAATTGCTAGCCCGTACTTTTGTGATATAAACAAACATGATAAATGATGGCAAGATCTCTGATACAAATCGCAATAAGTATACTGTTGATATTCTTTTTTTCAGCGTGTTCAAAAAACGAAGAGGTGAAACCCGATGGTGAAAATGGATACCCCTCCACGTTGAAAGGAACGATTTATTACGATTGGGCAACAGAGGGTATCCTCAAAATAACTTTGCCTGATGGTGTTGGTTCAGCTTTTATTCCCGACAATTCCAAACTCAATAATTTCGATGTGTCGCGCGATGGAAAGCACAAGCTGACCGTAGTGGATGAGCAGACGCTGGGTCAATACCCTATTCGGTTCACCATCAGCGATATCGGGGACGGACGTGTCGTTGAAGAGTTTGTATACCATAGTCCGGGTTTGAGTGCCTATTCCAGAGGTTTTCTTTCGCCCGATAACAGCCATATCCTCGTTTTGTCGAATGAGCGCGAGGACGGCATCACGATTTTGAAGCGAAATGGTGAACTTGTTGGCCGTATTCTCGATATCAACGGTGAGCAGTTGGGATTTAATGATCAACGCTTGTGGCTTCCCAATAATTCGCTGCTAATCGTCCATAACAATTACATTATTCGCCTAAACCCTCCCTATACATCGGGGACATTGGTAAAAGAAATGGCCTTCGACGACTGGGGCGATCTGGCGGTCAATCAGGCTGGTACCCAAATGGCTGTTCGCATCGCTAACCATATCTACACCATGAATATGGACGGCACCAACCTGAATCAGGTTACGACCAGCAATTTTAAAGAATCTGTTCCTGAATTTTCGCCGGATGGCAACTATCTTCTTGTTGGAACAGAGTACAAGCAGACCGGACCGTTTGGATGGATCTGGTATATGAAAATTATCCCCAATGACGGAAAACAATATAACGTCGATCCGATTGAGGAAAACTCATCCGGAGTAATACCTGTTATCCTGAAAGGTAACGACAGGATAGAAACAGCAGGAGGACAGATGATCTGGAGGTAACAGGAGAATACGCTTTCAAGGGTGGTTTTTAATTTCTGCATGGGTTTTCACCAGGGTATCGGTTGCCGGTAATTATTTGGCTGATTTTTTGACGGTCCTTTGGAATCGACAGGCTTTTCACGAATTATCATTTCATGGAAAAACTGACCAAAAAAGGCGAAATAATATTTACATTGGTTTTCGGTATTTTTGGGAATATCACACTACTTGGAATCGCATTACTATCAATGTCATATATGAATTTTTTAATTACGCTCGGTGTATTTATAGGGATGGAAGGGGCTACCTGGATCATTCACAAATATGTGATGCATGGTTTTATGTGGGCTTTGCACAAAGACCATCACGATCACAGCAACGAAGGTGCGCTTGAGAAGAACGACTATTTCTTTGTCATCTTTGCGCTTCCTACCATTGCTTTGATGTATTTCGGATCGCTCGAACATTTCAATTATCTTTTTTTTATCGGGTTGGGCATTATGCTGTATGGGATGGCGTATTTTTTCGTACACGATATTTTCATTCATCAGCGACTTAAGTTCATGACAAAAACCAGGAACCCGTATTTCCTGGCCCTTCGCAGAGCGCACAAGCAGCATCACAAACATCTTGGGAAAGAGGATGGGGAGTGTTTTGGTTTCCTTTATGTCCCTGTTGAATATTTCAGAATGTACTTCAATTCTTCGAAAAAATGATGACATATACGTATTCCTCCATATTGTTTTTTACGGTCATCATTTGCTTTATTGCATCGTTCGACAGGCGGATTCTTTTTAATCGATATTTTGCCCCCTTCATTCAGTCCGCCGTGTTGGTTGCCATCCCTTTTATTGCCTGGGATGTTTGGTTTACGGCGAAGGGTGTCTGGTGGTTCAATACCGATTATACGCTTGGACTCGTGATTGCGGGATTGCCACTTGAAGAATGGCTTTTTTTTATTTGCGTTCCCTTTTCGTGCGTATTTACGTATTTCTGTATTGATAAATTTTTCGAGCTCGACTGGCTTTCGGGGTTCAACAATATCATCGTTTTTGTCAGCGTGATAGGCTGTTCGGTGATTGCCCTATTGCATTACGATAAGGTTTATACCTTGGTTACGTCGCTCGCAACGATGGCGACCTTAATCTATTTGCATTTCGTGGTCCGGGCCAACTGGATTGGCAAGGCGTCCCTGGTATTTACGGTCCTGATGCTAGGGTTCTTTCCTGTCAATGGCGTGCTCACCGGAACCGGTTTGGCATCACCGATTGTAAACTACAATCCCGGAGATTTCCTGGGGATACGGATGCTGACGATCCCGGTGGAAGATGCAGTTTACGGCTATACCCAGTTTCTTCTGGTGCTTTATTTTTTTAAAAAATTCCAACTCGCGCAGGATAAAAGGAAAAACAGAAGCCATAATCCCTTGATCAATGAAGAGCAACGAGTCCCCATTTAGTCACAACGATACCTTCTGTGCCTTTCTTCGCGGCGTAAACGTAAAGGGTACAAATATGAAGATGGCAGACGTATGCTCGGTCTTTGAGCGCGCGGGCGTCCGTAATATCTCGTCCGTGTTGGCCTCAGGCAACATCATTTTCAGCTCGGAAAAGAACGCAGAAGCTCTAAAGCCGATCCTCGAAAAAGCCATGTCGGAGCATTTTTCGTACGACGCCTTTTTATTTGTGAAAAGCGAAAAAGAAATTGAAACGATTTTCCGCGATACTCCCTTTGAGGCAGAAGCATCCTACCATATTTACAGCTTTGTAGGAGTAGACGGAATTGAGCGGGTATTGATGTCGGAGTTCGAAAAAGGGAAGAAGGCACCGGGAGAGGAAGCGCAAATCGTTGGGTCCAACTTTTATTGGAAGGTTCCTAAAGGAAATACGCTGGAGTCTGAGTTTGGTAAAATACTGGGCCGAAAGAACCTGAAAGATTCCTTCACATCCCGCAATATCAATACGTTTGAAAAGGTCCTGAAGAAAATGAAACCAGGCTAGTTGTGCCCGCCGATTCATTATCCTAATAATTTTGCCCGATACGTTTTCGAACTGTACATTTGCACGGTCTTCCAATCCTGCGATCATTCTTCAGCGCTTGTGGAACAGACAGCTTTCTCAGAAGCTTAAGAATACATCAAAAAATCACCATGAAAAGAAAGAGGATAACCTATCATAACCTTTTCAGACTTGTTTTAGCCGCGGCTTTGGTGAGTGTTTGCAGTCTGGCACTCGTCTACCTCACCCAACAGCTTACGGAGCATGTACAGCATGAAATTTTCGAAACCATATCGACCACTCAGAAAGCGCTTTTTATTTTCCTCCCGACTATCGGCATTACAGCCATTTATTTCTTGAGGAAAATTGCTTTCAGGGGCAGGAAGAATAAAGGAATTACCGAAATTTATAAGACGCTCGATCATCGTAAAGATCATCTTCCTGCATTTAAAGTTCCATCTCATTTAATCAACGGCTTTCTTACCGTGGCCTTTGGCGGTTCCACCGGGATTGAAGTTTCATCGGTAGTGGCAACGGCTACCGTCGGAAATATGGTCCATACCAAGCACTTCACCGCTAAGCTTTATAAAAGGGAGCTGATCTGTGCAGGTGTTACTGCGGCAGTGTCCTTACTCTTCGCCAGTCCGCTTGCAGGATTCTTATTTGCGCTGGAAGTGATTTCCCGGAAATTGCGTAAATCACTCATCATTAGTTGTGGCACCTCCGCTTTGCTGTCCTGGGGGTTTATTGTCTTGCTGGACTATCAGCCTTTGCTACCCTTTCAGGTCGATACATGGCATGCCTATGCCATTCCTTTGTTTCTCGTAGTGAGCTTGTTGGGCGGCTTGTTGTCTGTCTATTTTACATGGCTGGTGACGCGACTGAAAGAGCTTTTTGGAAATATAAACAACAATTTTGTACGAGTAAATCTGGGCGCTATAACGGTCGGTCTCTTCATCTTCCTGTTCCCGGCCTTATACGGTGATAGTTATCACGGATTGAAAGATTTGTTAAGCGATTCAGCCACCTTCACCTGGTTGAGTTTAGCTATATTCATTTTACTTAAACCGCTGGCGGCTTCTCTTACCCTGGGAGCGGGTGGAGATGGCGGTGTATTTGCACCGAGTATTGTTGCCGGAGCCTTTTTAGGTTTTCTTTTTGCCCAGCTCTGCAATGCGCAATTCGGCATGCAACTGGTTCCCCTGAACTTCGCATTGGTAGGTGCTGCCGCTACTTTATCAGCGTCCATCTATGCACCGCTGACGGCATTGATTTTGGTCTGCAACTTAGTCCCTAACGGATATGAATTGTTTTTCCCGCTCCTGATCGGAAGTTTTGCGGCCAAATATTTAGCGAAATGGCTCCTCCCGTATAACGTATACACCTACGGGTTCTATCTGGAGAAGCGTGGTGAGGTAAGTAAAGCCTGAACCCTGTTTCATCTTAAAAAAAATATCTCGACATTTGAGTAATAACCAATTGAAAGCCGGAGAATGGCAGTATGCTATCATACGCCATCCAGCCGGTGCCGTATAAGGCCTTACCCGGACGCCCTGATTGCCCACATGGCGTCTAATCTTGCATGACAGGTGCGGGATACTCTATCGGCAACTGATCTCCAATTCGTTTGTTCGCCCAGTTTCCTCTGATCAGAAAGGTTTTATAGCCGGTTAGAATACTGCCCCGTTCATCAATGATGGCTTCGTCCAGGTGCAATATCAGCTGTGAGCTTTTGCCGGTCTGATCCATGGGCGATAAATCGCTCTCGTCAGCAGGGCTCTTCGTCTCAGGCATCCGCGTCATGAGACGCGAAGCTTTTTTAGGGTTGTAAGCCACATGAAGTCCGGTAAACTTAAACGACACAAAGGAATTGTCGACTGTTCGTACGAGGGTGTCGAAATTGACAGGATCAGGTTTCATATAGATTTTCGGATCAAACACATTGCTGCTTTTCACCATCTGGTTGCTGATAAAGCCTTCTTCCATCCCGTTTCCGGCGTATACCGAGCGCAAATAGTGCATGAGCGAACCCTGGTAGGCTTTCAACCGGTTCTCGGCCCAGGCCCTTTTCTGCTTTTCGGTTCCCTTCAATTCCTCGAAATGACTGTCGCCGTCGTAGAACGTAAGGCTGGTCTTCGGATTATAATTGAATGTTCTTAAAAGGTACTTAATTCGATAGCCCAGTTGCTTGTTTTCTATAATCAGGAGATCATCCGCGTCGGCCTCCAAAGCAATGTGGGTACTGCTGAGTTTCCGGCTGCTGAAACTGATGACTTCGGGGTTGAGGATGACGCAATGTTTTGCATTTCCCGAGGTCCCCAGAAACTGATCCTTAAACAGGGCGTAGTGCCGCTTCCAGTCGTCGTTTTCCCCTATCTTCACTTCATTCAGCGCAATGGGTTTCACGGTCATGCTAAGGGTCGTGTTCAGCGACTGGTTATGGACGGCAAGCGCTTGCGAAGGCGTGCTGTAGCCAAGCATGCTGGCCGAAAGGATATAGTTTCCCGGTGCTATCCCTTCGAAGGAAAACTTTCCCTGGTTATCGCTTGCCGTCATCTTCTTCGAACCACTGATAAACACCGTGGCACCCTTAATCGGCGCTTGTTTCTCATCGACAACCGTCCCGGAAATTACGTAGGTCTCTTGCGCGAACGAGCTAGCGCTCAAGAAGAGAAAAAGGATAAATAGCAGTCGGCTTCCGAATTTCAGCATCATGGTTTACGTTTTCAGGTTACGAATTATGCCGGTTATAAAGGGTGATTGGTTAGTCGGCTTACACAAAAATAATCTTTTTCGGATACGGTCGTCAAAATAAGCAACAGTAAGTGTGATTTTTCGAGCTACCCCGCGAATAATCCGAGAAAGCTTTCAAAACAAAACAAAAAAATCATTTCGATATATTAGGGCGATGCATAGCGAAAAAGAAAAGCGGTTATTCCAGGAGATCATTGAACAGCATAAAGGAATCCTGCTGAAGGTAGCCCGCGGATATTGCCGGAACGATGTCGACAGGCAGGACCTCATCCAGGAAATGATGATTCAGATATGGCAATCACTTCATCGATACCATTATGAATATAAGATGTCTACCTGGCTATATCGTATTTCGCTGAACGTTGCCATTTCTTTTTATCGGAAAAGCAGTAGCAGAGCGGGGCGGTATACCCAAACGGATGATCCAAGTGTACATGTTGCCAGCCAAAGCGAGTACACGGAAGATGATCGAAACCTGGAATTACTCGAGCGGTTTATCAGTGAGCTGAAAGAAATCGATAAAGCCTTGATGATCTTGTATCTGGAAGATAAAACCCACGCAGAAATCGCTGAGATACTGGGGATGACCATAACGAATGTCGGAACTAAAGTAGGCCGCATCAAGAATAAATTAGGACAACGTTTCTCACAACATAATCATGAAGAAGATGGAAGAAATTAATATAAAAGCACTCTGGCAAGCTACAAACCAACAGGTGGAGAAGAATTTTCACATCAGTAAACAACAAACCGAGGAAATAACCCGCCTGAAGGTGTATAACCTGGTCTCCTCCATGAAGCCGCTTAAACTTTTCACCATATTGATGGGGGTGTTGTGGGTTGCTATTATTGGAAGTGCCGTAGTGAACCTTTTTCTTTTTGCATACCCTGACGCCAATCTTTTCTTTCTGTTTTCCGCAGCGATACAAGTGACGCTCACAGCAGCAGCCTTACTGATTTATATCTATCAAATAATCACCATCTATCAGGTGGATCTGACGGAATCTATTCTGCAATCCCAAAAGAAACTCGCGAGTCTCAAAATATCAACACTTTGGGTTGCGCGCATTCTTTTCTTACAGCTTCCGGTCTGGACAACCTTTTATTGGAACGAAGGAATGCTCACGAATGGGAACTGGCTGTTATGGATCATTCAGGGCATCGTTACTTTGTCGTTCGCCGCCCTCGCAGTCTGGCTTTTCATAAACATCAAATTTGAGAACAGACATAAAAGGTGGTTTCGCCTTATTTTTGGAGGCAAAGAATGGACACCCCTGATGAAGTCGATGGAGCTTTTGGAGGAAATCGATGACTACCGGGATGGTAAAATTTGATCAGGAAGAAGCGCTTCATAGACGACAGGTGATGACGAACTGGAATTGTGCCGGATCGTTCCATGAAGTGACGGATGAACAACTAATTGAAGCTCTGCCGGAAGGCTAAGGGCGACATATTCGTTTTCTTTTTGAACAGCTTGCTGAAGGATTGTGAATGTTCGAAGCCCAGTTCATAAGCGATTTCACTGACCGACAAAGTGGTGGTGCTTAAACGTTCCTTGGCGTGATCAATCAGCCGGTTCTGAATATGTTGCTGGGTGTTTTGTTGGGTATGCATACGCAGCAGCGTCCCCAGATAGTTGGGCGAAATATTCAGTTGCTCTGCTACTTCCGCGACCGTAGGGATGCCTTTTTGCAACAGTTTTCCACTTCTAAAATATTCGGAAAGTATTTTCTCAAAGCGTTCTAGCAGTTCGAAACTTGATTTTTGCCGGGTTATAAACTGACGCTCGTAAAACCGCTCGGAATAGATGAGAAGGGTTTCCAGCTGGGCGACGATGATGTCGCGGCTAAACTTATCGATGTTGGACTGATATTCCTTTTGTATATTTTGGAGAATACCAACAATTACATTTTCTTCTTTATCTGAGAGGAAGAGGGCTTCGTTGACAGCATACTGAAAGAATTCGTAGGCTTTGATTTTGCTCGCAAGGCTGGTGTTCCAGAGGAAATCGGGATGGATGAGCAGCATCCAGCCGCTAGGTTCAACCATAAGGTCTTGCCTCACCTCAATTTTTAGGATTTGCAAAGGTGCAACGAATGTCAGTACGCCGGAATCGAAATCATAGGCCTGCTGCCCATAATTGAATTTTGCATTGACATTCCGCTTCAACCCAATGGAATAGAAATTTTGAATCCACTTAAATTTGCTTTCCTGAATGGGGTAATGTACTTTGCTGTAGTCAATCAAACTGATCAAGGGGTGATCGGGCTTGGGGAGACTGCAAAAAGAGTGAAAGTCTGATATCGAGTCGAAGCGGAATGTGTTTTCCATGATACTAAATTAAAGTTTTTTTAGATATTCTTCTGTGCTGTTGGCCGTACCACGATTTCATTGACGTCCACATCAGTCGGCTGAGAAATTGCGAAGGCGACCGCTCTGGCAATCGACGCTGCAGGCAGCAAGTCTGTCCGGAATTGTTCGATGGCCAGCTTCTTTAAATCAGGATCTGAAATAGTTTCTGCAAGCTCGGACTCAGTGGCTCCAGGAGCTACCAGGGTGACACGGATATTTCGGCTAACCTCTTTTCGCAAGCCTTCTGAAAGGGCGCGTACAGCGAATTTCGTGGCGCTGTAAACCGTGGAGGTTGGTCCGACCCAACGGTCGGCCACCGAAGTTATATTTACAAACTGGCCGCTATCCTTGCTCTCGAAGATCGGTAGTGCCGCGGCAATACCATGCAATACCCCTTTGATATTGACATCGACCATCCGGTGCCATTCATCAATCTTGTAGGCGTTAACCATCGAAAGTGGCATCAACCCGGCGTTATTGACAAATACGTCAAGGGCTCCGAACTTTTCTACTGCAAAATTTGCAAAATCGCTCATCTCCTTCGGGTTGGTTACATCGAGTTTTTTATAGACGGCTGTTCCTCCTTCAGAAGCAATTGCTTCTGCGATTCGTTTCAGATTGTCTTCGCGCCTTGCGCCTAATACCACCTGTGCACCCTGTGCAGCCAGGTGACGTGCAATTGCTTCTCCGATACCGCTGCTGGCGCCGGTTATTGCTACTACTTTTCCATTCATGTTTTCCATTTTCTTACGTGTTAATATTGATTTGAATTGATAACACAAAATTCAACAAACTGTCCAGCAAGAATGTAGCCCGATCCATAAAGGATGTAGCTAAATCGTGAGATCCTTGTTTTAGGATAGGTCTAGTATCATGAACGTAGGCCTAACACTGTGCTTAGACCAAACAGACCCTTTAGGCACCTATAGGTTAGTTTTACGCCCCATAAAAGACCTTGAAAAGATTTTGCTTTCATTTGCTTTTTTAAACAAAGTATTTAGATTTGTAAAGCCTTAATCGATCAACC
>Ga0233365_1000060_pt1 | contig 67210 bp, 55 predicted proteins | sample ElkDunMinimDraft_27_FD_191535 | JGI IMG/M metagenome (GOLD analysis project Ga0233365, IMG submission 191535) | Fecal eukaryotic communites from dung pellets of Tule Elk in California, USA - Elk Dung C36 | ecosystem: Host-associated > Mammals > Digestive system > Large intestine > Fecal | place...
TTAATCCATAAGATATTTTTTCCTAAACAGCTTCAACAACATCCATCAACAAACTGGTGTACTTTGCCTCGGAATCACTGGTGCATATTGAGTCGGAATAGTGGTGCACTTTGGTCCGGAATATCCAATCAAATGCTAAAATCCTAAAATTGGATTCAAATAATAGAATTAAATCAATTAATCCATGCTAATTATAAAAAGAATAAACATTAAAATTATATTTATTTCCGCTATTTTGATATTAAGTAACTTATTTGCTTTTTCTCAACAAAAAACTTTAAACTATATTTCGAATAGCTATTTGACTTCAACCAATCATTTAAATAGTTTAACTTCTGTGGCTAATTATAGAAAACAAGTATCCATTCCTTCTGAGGTTACTTCCCGAATATCAGAAAATAATGCTATTTATAAATTAGGTTTTAAGAAGGGAAAACCCCATTTAATGATTATAATAAGAATTGGATGAAATATGAGTTGGGTTTTGCTGCATGATCCAGGTTTAAAATGGAGTTTCAAATCGCTGAAAATAGTTCAACTGTTAGGATATACGAAATAGAGTTATCCAAATCAACTGGTACAGAGCAAGTATATCGGAAATTGATTGATCACGCTGCGGAAGGTAAGTTGCATATATCGGGATTAAAAGAAGGTAAACTTAAAGAAAAAAGTAAACTAGAATTTAAGAATAAAGCGGAGGATATAAATAATACATTCTACACAGTACTTTCTTTATACAAAAGATCATTAAAACAATGATAATTGGTGAATTATCGCGACCATATAAAATAAAAAAGAGATAACTATTTGATAATTACCTCTTTAATTTACGTTATTGTGGAGAATACCGGATTCGAACCGGTGACCTCTTGCCTGCCAGGCAAGCGCTCTAGCCAACTGAGCTAATCCCCCTTCTGATGGGCAAATATAGGGATTTGTTTTATAAATCTTTCTTTAAAGATAAATTATATTTTGAGCCATCTGTAAGGGAAACTTCCAGCATAAAATTACTAAAATCTTCATAAGATTCGGCAGGATATGTACCTTCACGAATTTGAAGTTTCCTATAACATATCATTTTGCCATCGTTAATTTTTACAGTAAAGTCGTAGCTTGCCATGGGAATCTCGATCTTTTTGTTCATTGGTGTAACCACCGTCATAAGATTTTTCGGCAGCTCAATTTCAGTACTATCAATATCCGTGAAACCTCTATTAATATACACCGGATTTTTACGATTTCGAATAGTAGGAATAGCTGCTGATCGATTAAAAGTATTAGGGTAGACTGTATAGTTATCTGTGTTTTTAATAGCGAAATTCTCGATACTTAATGATAAGTCTTCTACAAGAGTTAAATGTTCTGAATGATCAATTTGATAATCGATATTGTTAAAAGAAATTCGGTTTATATCATATAGTTTTCTTAATGATTTCTTTTGTTCGTCTAAATTTCGTTTTACATTGCTAAAGTGTGATTCAAATTGCGCCCCCTTAAATTTTGTATTCATTGACCCCTGTACATTTCCATTTTCATCCATTTTGAGAGTAATCTTACGGAATTGAATATTATCCTCATAACTGTACACTGTCGTTTTTAAAATCTTACCTCCTTCTTCAGTGCACGCTAAAACATTTCTGTCATCTGTAAAAGCACCAAGGTACCCAAATGGTAAATTCTGATTAGTACACTCGAGGTAGGTGGTATCGTTGGGAAATGGTAAGCATAATATCGCGTGATTACCATCAATAATATTAGCAAATTCGGGGTCAATATCAATTTTCGTATTTCCAGCCTCGACATGACAATAATAGGATGGAATATTTACTACCTCAAGTAAAGCGATCATATAATTTACTAGCGCTTTACAATCCCCATAACCTAGTCTATCCACCTCTGATGCAGGAAAAGGTTCAAATCCCCCAATACCAATTTGAACACTAATGTATCTAGTTTTATTTTGTAAATATTCATAAAGCACTTTTGCTTTTTCTTTATCGGTAGATATATTTTTGGTTAGATCTTTTACTTTTGCAATGGTAGCCTCAGGTAATTCTCGTTTACCTTTTAATAAGTTTTGATTCATCCATAGACCAAATGACTGCCAATCTGTGATTTCTCCCTTAAAATTGAAATATTCAAATGTTTCAGGCACAACTTCTATAGATATACTATTTTGAAAAATAATTGGGCTATAGGGTTCAAATCTGCTTGCTAGTAAATTCTCAGCTGACCACGTATACGTTTTAACTTTATCGTTAGATTCTACAGTTGGTTCCTCATGGTAGTTTTTACTGTTTATTCGTAATTTTACTTGTGGACCAGTTACAACTTGAAATGTGCTTTTTTGTACAGAAATATCTCTATGTAAGTTCGGTCGCCATATAGGTAAAACTAAGCTTTGCGAATGTTTAATTTCATACGTATAGGCAATCGTGTAAGGAAATTCTGATCGATTAACTTCAAAATTTTTTATACGATAATCGTCGAAAAGATTGGTTTCACTATTTGCACTGTAATCTTTAAAATTTTTTGTATTGAACTTTTGAATTAGCTGACCATTTTCATCAAAAATTTCTCCCTTTATTTCTTTTATTTGTTTTGCTTTGTTGTAAAAGAATAGCAGATCCGCAAATTCGGCGCCGGATTTATTATGAATGGTGATAATTCGCTTTCCCGTTTCAATTAATTGATTGGGAGCTTTTAATTCCAGTAGGATATTTTCTTCTCGAATTGTAGCAGCTGCGCGGCTTAAGAGTTCCTTAGGGATCTCGGTAATCTGATATTGTGCATTTCCTTTTTGATAAGTAAATATTAATAAAAGACTACCCAAAATAATCTGTCTTATCATAATTTTTTAAATTGGTAATCTTTCATTTGCTGTTGAATGATCAACGCGAAAAATTCTTTTAAATGGAAATATTCTTCGGAGGAATACACCGCCTGATTAAGATTTGTTGTAAGCTGGACCATAAGATTATTATTGTCGTACTTTGATTTGTAGGAAAATTTAGCCGTTCCATTTGGTAAAGAAAGAGCCATATTTTTCGGTGCATTAGTGAGGTTATAATCTGCTGGTAGTAGAATGTTAATATTATAGGTTTCTGTTTGAGGGGATCCTAAATCCACATGGAAATTTCTCTCTTCTAATGAAAAGGGGTTTTTTGTAGATCTATCAATTAAAATTGGATTTAATAAGATTTCAGTAGCATTAAAATTGTTTCTTAATTTCATTTCAAAGTCCATGCTCTCTATTAATGACTTTTCTAAATCATATAGATTTTCAATTTTACTGTTCAACAATTGTAGTGCTGAACTATTTTCAATTTGCTTTTCTTCATATTCCTCTAGATCAGCATACTGATCAATATGTCTCCGTTTAGAAAGCGCTTCTAATCCTTCAAATTGGGTTGTGATGTTCCCTTTTATTAAACCTGTTGTGTCAATGATTGCTCTAATACTATATGTCTTTTTTGCATAATTCCTATTTGTGAGTGGAATCCAATCTGATTTATCTTTGGAATAAATCACTCTTCCTCTGTCATTAATGGACTGGAGTGATAATTCTCCAAAAGGAAGTAAATAATCCGAGGCATCAAGTAGAAATTCTTTATCGTCTATTTTTGCCAAACATATTACTGAATTAAAATCCGATATAACGGGATTTAAATAACTTGGTATTCCGTTTTCTCGCGTTGATATAATTACTGGATATGCTTCAATTTCTGCCGCTTTTAATGCTGAAAGTAAAGCTAAATTAATATCAGCAATATTACCTTTTTTCAGTTCAATGGCCTTCTTTACCCCATTATCGGTATATTTTCCAAGATAGTTGTTCCATTTAATATTCTTTTGGAGGTACGTGTAAATTAACTTTGCTTGATCAAGTTTATCTGTCGTATTTTCTATAATGCCAGGCAAAATATTTTTAAAATTTCCTTTATCACGATATTGTCCTCCAAAACTTTTTTCATAGTAAAGATCCGAATCTACATCTTTCCATGTTTTTGTGAAGTTTTTCCTTACACCTGTGGGATCGACGTAAGATTTCAATTCAAAATTTATAGATGAAATGTAGTTAACTGGTGCCAACATAAAAGCTTCCTCTTTAAAGGCAGGTATATCACGCATAATATAGGTGAGTTTTGAACAATCATTTCTAACTCCTCCGTATAAAAAATGCTGGCTTAATAAAGATGATTTTTGATCACTTAACTTATAAAAACCTTTTAAATTAACATTGTAATCAAAATTTGCTGGTATTATTGCGATATATTCGCTGTGGATTTTTGGAATCTCTGCTTGGAAATGCCAAGTATGAAAATTGAACACATCAGCAGTTGATAGGCTGAAACTATATTCGATTATTGAATTGTCTTTGATATTGGGAAGCGTGAATTTTGTTGCCTGTTTATATTCTGAAATTTTTTCAGTAAAAATGGCAGACTTCTTTAATTCGTCAACTTTAAGTTCATTATTTTCATAATTATAAGTTTTACCCTTTAATTCGATTATGTTATCAAAGTCGGCTCCCCTTTTAAATAAAGGAATAATTATATTGGCCTGACCATTACCTTCCTTGTCAAATATTTTTATTCTTACATGATAAGAATGAACCACACGTAAACCTCTTTCTGTTTCGGAATACACTAATTCAGTTCGACCATGTTCATACAAAACGATAGCATGCGCGGAAGAATCGATTTTTTTGTGATCTACTGAAAATAAAGACCAGTCCAACTCCGGCAGAGGGTTTTCTTGCGAAAATCCACTTAAGCTTGCAAAAAAAATGCAAAGCCCTAAAAACATAATTTTCATTTAGTAATTTGGTTAATAATATAACTTGGTTAATATTATGAAAGATAGAATAATTTAATAATAATTACAATAGTTTAATTAGGCCTCTAATAATTGTTTTTCATAGAGAGATGCGTATTCTCCCTTGAGATTCAATAGTTCAAAATGTGTTCCCTCTTCCACAATTTTGCCCTGATCTAATACGATAATATGATCGGCATTTTTTATTGTTGAAATTCTGTGTGCAATAATAATAGACGTTTTACCTTTCATAATTTTGCCCAAATTATGCAAAATTTCTTCTTCGGTCTTCGTGTCGACAGCAGAAAGACAGTCATCAAATATAAGTATTTTTGGATCCTTAACTAGTGCTCTTGCAATCGAAACACGTTGTTTTTGTCCTCCTGATAGGGTAATACCTCTTTCTCCAATATGGGTTTCAAAACCCTTTTCAAAGTCAATAATATTATTGTATACCGCAGCATCCTTAGCTGCTTGTTCAACCTTATCTATATCTACTTCATCTAAGCCGAATGCAATATTTCGCGCTAAAGAATCTGAGAATAGAAAAACTTGTTGCGGAACAAAACCTATTTGATCTCTCAAGGATTTAATTTCAAGATCTTTGATGCTATGTTGGTCATAGCGTATCTCACCTTGATCTGCATCATACATTCTTAAAAGTAAGTTAGCTAGCGTTGACTTCCCCGAACCGGTTTTCCCTATGATCGCTAACGTATTTCCTGCAGGAATATGAAAACTAATATTATCTAAAGCCTTAATACCAGTTTCGGGATAAGTAAATGAAAGATCAGTTACTTGGATACCACCGTTCATTGTTATTTTAGTCTCCCCACTTTTTATTTCTGATTGGGTTCTTAAAAATTCATTGATTCTCTTTTGAGAGGCAGATGCACGTTGAATTAAGGAAGTAACCCAAGCTAAAGACATGGCTGGAAAAGTTAACTGGTTGACATAAATTATAAATTCCGCAATATTTCCAGCCGTGAGATTACCATCATTAACTTCTAAACCTCCAATATATACCGTGATAATTGTACTGAAGCCCACTAGAAAAATAATTAAAGGGAAAAAAACTGCCTGTACTTTTACCAAGTTTAAATTAATGGTTCTATAGCGATCACTTTCAGCTTTAAAATCATTCATTTTATCCTGTTCTCGCGTATAAGTTTTTATAACTCTAATACCAGAAAAAGTTTCTTGAACAAACGACGATAATTGGGAGAGTTGACGTTGAATACGTTCACTTCTACGGTTGATAACTTTATTAACAAACAGAATTAAAACTGATATAATAGGGATTGGAAGCAATGAATAGGTAGCTAAGGTTGCATTCACACTATACATAGCATAGATTATCATAATTGATAAAACAACAGTATTAATTGCATACATGATAGCTGGCCCTAAATAATTCCTGACCTGATTGACATCTTCAGTGGCTCTATTCATTAAATCACCTGTATTATTTTTTCGGTAAAATGAGAAATCAAGCTCTTGATAGTGCTGGTAAATTTCATTTTTTATATCGTATTCAATATGCCTGGATGTAAGGATTAGCGTTTGTCTCATCATAAATAGAAATATTCCACGCAATAAGGCAAGCACTAAGACAACCGCACCGAAGAATAAAAGACTATTGCCGAATAGTTGATAAATGATTTCTTGTCGATCAAATCCATCGTATAGGCGATATAAATCAATGTTTTCTTTTACTAAATCAAATGCTTCTCGAATAACTTGAGCGGGTAAAATGCCGAAATAATTGGAAATAATAACGAATATTACTCCTGGGATCATTTTCCAGCGATATTTGTAAAAAAATTTATTGAGATAAGATAGTTCTTTCATCTACACAAAAGTAAGTTATAATTTTAAATATACCGCTTGGAAAAGTATGCTAAATGTCAATTGACGGCAGATATATTATTATTTCATTCCATTTCGTGTTAGAACTAAATAATTTGTTAATTTTGTAGCTGTTATTTTTGTTTAACTATGCAAAAGGATTCTATCTCACTATTTGATTTGATGCGTGTATCAGACCATCAAAATATTTTCATTTGTAATGATAAAGAAGTTGGTTTGAAGGCGATTGTTGCCATTCATGACACAACTCTGGGTCCCGCTATTGGAGGGGTCAGAATGTTGCCTTATGCGTCAGAGGCAGAAGCGATTGAAGATGCGTTAAGACTTTCCAAAGCAATTTCTTATAAGGCTTCATTAGCTGGATTAAATTTGGGTGGGGGGAGTGCCATTATTATTGGAAATAACAGAACTGAAAAAACTGAAGTTTTAATGCGCCGATTTGGTCGATTTATTAATGGATTAAATGGCAATTTTATTGCCTCAATTGACGTAGGAACTACACAAAAGGATTTAGAATATATCCAAGCCGAAACGAATTACGTTGCGGGCCTTCCTACCTCTTTAAATGGAGCAGGTGACACGACTGTATTCGCAGCTAAAGGGGTATATTATGGAATTAAAGCATCATTAAAAGAGCTTTATGGTGATGATAATTTAGCAGGAAGAAAAGTAGCTGTCCAAGGGGTCGGAAGTGTGGGAGAACATTTAGTATCTCTTTTACGTGCTGAAAATGCAAGAGTCTACGTTTCTGATATGACAGAAGAGCGTAAAATGAAAATCGCTGCTAAATATAAAGCTGAACCTATTACGTATTCAACAAGTTTTGAATTAGATGTTGACGTTTATGCACCTTGTGCTTTAGGCGGGACTGTGAATCCGGACACTGTACCTAGAATGCGCTGTAAAATTATTGCAGGATCTGCTAATAATCAAATCTTGGATGAGGATCGTACCACACAACTTTTAAAAGATAATAATATTCTTTATACTCCTGATTTTGTAATTAATGCAGGTGCCCTGATTAGTTGTTATTCAGAATTAGAAGGCTACGGTACAGAGCGTACAGATCACTTAATTCGGTATATTTACACAGCAACGCGACATGTAATTCAAAAAGCAAAAGAAGAAGAAATTTCTACATATCAAGCTGCCAAGGAATTGGCGGAAAAGCGTATACTTGATATGAAAAAATTAAAATTCTAGTATAATATTGTTCTTTATAAATATTCGTTCTTTCATAAAATTATGCTAAATAGAAGACACCTAAGGGTTAAGGTAATGCAAATATTGTATGCCTACAGCTTGTCAGAAGACAAGAACATCGTGAGCTTTGAGAAAAACCTTCTCAAAAATGTTAATGAGGTTGATGAAATGTATATTTGGACACTTAATCTTTTAGATGAGGTAGCAGAACATGTTTTAATCAATGTAGAAGGAATTGCGAATAAATGGATTCAAAGTGATAAAGATAAAACCTATTCTTCAACAAAACTGAATACCAATACGTTTATTGATTCTCTTCGTCAAAATAGGACCTATTTAGAAAAAGTTAAGAAATTTGATGTCGACTGGAATTACGATCCTGAAATAGTTCGTTCAATTTTTGCTCAACTAAAAGAATCAGAAGTTTACTTGGAGTACCTTCAACTGGAAGATCGTTCGATTGCTGCTGAAAAAGATATTATTAAATACATCTTTAAAAAAATAATATTAAAATCTGCAAATGTAGAACAGGCTTTAGAAGAAAGATTTATTAATTGGCAGGTAGATAAGGAAGTTTTGCAGGCAATGATTGCTAAAACCTTCAAGAATTTCAGTAGTGAGGTTCCGGGTAAAAATAATCTTGCAGAATTAACGCCTAGTTGGATTGAAGACAAAGATTTTATTTTAGATTTATTACAGCTGACTATTAAATTCGGTAAAGAATATCAAAGTTTAATTTCAGCAAAAACTAAAAATTGGGAATCTGATCGAATTGCATTAATTGATAATTTGTTGATGCAGATGGCTATTACTGAATTGATTAATTTTCCAACGATTCCAGTTAAAGTGACTATTAACGAATACATTGAATTATCCAAGGCCTTTAGTACATCGAAAAGTAGTACGTTTATTAATGGTATATTAGACAAAATATTGTCAGACCTCAATGCCCAAAAGAGAATAAAGAAAGAGGGTAGAGGGTTAATCGCTTAAAGTTAAGTAAAAATGAAAAAAAATATATTTATTACATTTATTGCAATTGCTATCTTAGTAACTTCCTGTAGTAATGAAAAAAAACAAACATCTTCTGAATCAAATGATGTTGTAACAGAGAATGTTGAATCGACAGAGGGCGGAATTGGAAAAATGGAATTTACAGAATCAGTTTACAATTTTGGCCAGATCAACGAAGGAGAAATCGTTAATCATACTTTTACATTTAAGAATACTGGCAATCATCCAGTAATTCTTGCTCAAGTTTCAGCAAGTTGTGGATGTACAACTCCTACCTATACATCAACTCCTATTTTACCAGGTAAAACAGGTCAAATTGAAGTTGAATTTAACAGTGATGGACAGGTTGGTCAACAACAGAAAATTATAACAATAGCTTCAAATGCTGAGTCAAATATTATGACGGTGCAGCTTAAAGGTGAAGTAACAGCAAAAAAATAATAGTAAACTTTAAATTTTAAAATACAGATGATTTCAACAATTTTATTACAAGCAACCGGTGGTGGTTTGATGCAATTATTACCAATGGTATTAATTGTTGTGGTTTTTTACTTTTTTATGATTAGACCACAAATGAAAAAACAAAAGGATCACAAAAAATATATCGAAGAGATTGATGTAAATTCTAAAATAGTAACTACTGCAGGAATTCATGGAAGAATTGTAGAAGTTAGTGATAAAACTTTTTTAGTAGATGTGGGTTCAGGAGTAAAAATTCGTTTTGATAAAACGTCAATTTCTTTAGAGGCATCTAAAGCGCTCAATACTGAGAAACCTGCATAGTTTCCTTTTTAACTAGAAAAAGATTTAGATATTTTTTTAGAGGCATACCAATCGGTTTGCCTTTTTTTATTGTTTATATTTCGGGTTTTCTTTATTACAATTTTTAGACACACGTGAAGAAGAAAACAAAAAATTAGGATTACTTACAATAGTTGACTAAGCCATTCTTATTCTTTAAATCACGAATAAAAAATTAAGACTGCTATTCATAAAATTGAAAGCAGTCTTAATCTAAGATATCTAGTAAATTTTTACTGCGGTATTTCCAGTAATCTTACTTCTGACATTTGGAAATTTGTCCCACTTGTTAGTTCTGTCATGGAGAACTTATAATATTTATATTCGATCTTGTTTGTAAAAGTAAAGGTTCTGGATAGACGCCTAGTTTCCCAAGCTTGATCAGCTCGTTCATCAATAATGGTCCAAGTCTTCCCATCTTGAGAACCTTCTACTTTCCATCTTTTTGGATCCCGTTCAGGAGCATCATTTCCTGAGGTCATGCTGTATCCATTAACAAGTTGAGGAATGAAATATTCAAATTGCCAAGTTAAATTATTTCCTGGTCCACCTAAAAATACTTTCGTATTTATATTGTTATCGATTAATTTTTTTGAACCTTCATCACCATCTGGACCACCACCATTTTCATGTGAGATCGTGAAAATATTGTCAATATTTGTCACGTCACGAATTAATCCAAACTCAGATACTAAAAGATCTAAAATCGCATTTGATCCCTGAGGAGTTTTTAAATGAAGTTTAATTTCTTTAAATGTACCCGGTTCAAAGGTTAACTCAACTTCTTTATCTTCAGAAATTATAGGATCACTATTATCATACCCCTCCAGCCATTTGGTCGTTTCAATTCGCATTGGAGTTGAGTAAGTAACTTTAAGTTTTTGATTCCCCAGCACCTGCGTATTTACTTGAATCAGATTAGAGGCAGATATTTGGATAGTTTCTTCTCTCTGCGCCCAGTAACCTTCACCATTAAGCACAACTAATTTAACCACGTAGCTGCCGGTATTTAAAAAGGTGTGAGTAGGTGAGGGAATGGAAGCTGTACTATCATCTGCAAATGACCAACGTGTTTCCTTAAAATTTGCTGAGCTATTTTCAAATTTATAAGTGAATGGATCGTTTTCATTGATCAACGCAAATTTAAAAGATGCAGTTGGTTTCTTCTCTATCTCAACTATTTCTTCTGGTCCCGATTCTTCTTTTCCACAGGAAAACAGGAAGGTAATCATAAAGAGACTGTAATATATCAATTTCATAATATCATTTTTAGGTTACTGAATAATTTATAACTAAGGGATTCTTATCATTCGCCATTCAGCTAACTGAAAGAGATCACTACCAACATTTCCAGTAATATGTAAACGAAAATGTGTGTACGACTCAGGAAGGTCTATATTAAATCTTCTCGTCTGGGTCCTATCGGCAAATGCCTCATTGGAACGCGTATCAATTTGTATCCAATCTTGTCCGTCCGATGATCCATATAAAGTCCATTCATTGGGATCACGCGGTTGCGCATCTCCACCGGAGGTAAAGGTATAAGCTCCAATTTTTTGAGGAGTATCAAATACCATTGATAATTCTACCTCTGAGAAACTGCCGATAAGAAATTTGGAATTGTAATCGCCATCTACTAATTTAACTGCTCTCTCGTTTTCATTAGCATCATTATCCCGACTAGCCGAAAATTGACCTTGGTCAGTGACATCAATTTCCACTACATTTTCAGAATCTATTAATAATATGCTGAATTTTTTTTCTGGATTAATTACATGTAAAGTGGATGAAGTGAGTTCTACTACGACGGCTAGTTTTTTATCTAAGTTTTCACTGATTACAGTCCACGGTACCGTAAGTTCAAGGCCAGCAGATTTTTCGTTGCTAGGTATTTGTACTTTATTAGTAATCGTATATTCTGAAGGTTTTAAAGCAACTGTATTTTCAGGTAATTTTTTTTGTTGAATTAATTGAGCAATCGTATCTGTTGAAGTGGATACTTCAACAGAAAATGCAGATCCAGGAAAACTTGCTAAACTTATACCAATAGGAAAGGTTAGTCCAGAGGAGGAACTTTCATAATTAATCTGATTTTTTGCTTCTAAAATAGATCCAGCTCCATTTGTTAGAGAAATATAATGAATATCCTCAGTGGTGATTAAATCGGTGGTATTTAGTAAAATAATTCCGGTATCATTTTCTTTATCAATATTATTGCCTTTCCCTGCATTTGTAATAGTGAAACCTAAAACAAATTTTTTTCCATAATATTTTTCAACTTCAGTTCTCGTTATAACTGCGGAAAATACAGCAGAATCGGCTCCGAAGTTTACTTTAGTCGAATTTGGGAATGAAATTGACTCCGTTTTTATCGCTATAAAATCACTGCCAAGTTTATTACTTGTTATATGATCTTGTGCAGCCTTTTGATTACTAACTAATGTAATTTCAAAAGCTTTCGATGCGGGTGTTGTCAAACGAACGCTTACTGGAACAGTAATCTTTTCATTTGTTTTTTCAATTATCCCAGCAATATTTCCTGTACCTATTGTGGTAGCACTACCCGGTTGTATTTTAAAATCCTCTAGTGGATTATCCTGACAACTTATAAATAAGGTGATCAAACATGTCAGTGCATATAATTTTTTCATATAAAAAAAGCTAATTTTATAATTGTTTTCTTACTTGTCGATCCAAACACGTCCATCTAAACCCCAGCTCAATTGGCGAGGTACTTTTAACCAGCTAATAATTTGCGTAGAAATATCGATTGTTCGAGGGACCAAAGCACTTAAAACTTCTGCAGATGGTGCGCAAATAAAATCGTTTAATTGAACGATTCGATAATCATTACTCGCCGTATTTAGATGTGCTTGTATTGGACCTTCATCTAATATAAGATCTTGATCTTTACTGTTCATAGGCCAGTAACCAGCAAGTAAAGCTATATCAGGATGATTTGGTTCAACCCCTACTTCACAACTGTACTGCTTTACTGTTTCTGGAGATAAAGCTGTTTTCCAGAATTTTACGTCAGCAATGTAGGCATCTGATCGCCAGCCCTCCCTTGTCTCTAAAAATCCGATTCTAAATTTTGCTGCTGAGGTTATTGATCCCCAACCGGTTATTTCACCTTCTTTAGATAATTCACCATTAGTAAATAATTTAACCGTGCGCTTTCCATCTACTGTTGCTCCAGTAACTGTTATTGTATTCCAGGTACCTCGATTAAGATTTTTATCAGCTTTTATTTCACCAGTTCCTTTATCGCCACGTGCATTAAAGATCCATGATTCTCCGGCTAGATGAATTACCCACCCGATTCCATCAGTTTCTCTATCCCAGGCCCCTTGCCAGTGTTTGCGTTTTCCAATCAATGATGGATAACTAAAGCTATAATTGTTGTTTTTCCCTTTGTTTTTTTTAATTTTCAATTCTATGGTGAAATCTTCATTATCTAAGTTAAAAACGCTGTTGTCACCTGAATCTAACTGTGCATAATTTGTTTCTTTAAATTCCATAAAATCTCCAATATATTTATTCCCAATAAACGGTTTACCAATGAATTTGGTAGCGAATTTAGGTGAATGTATAATAGTAAATGTATTTACAGCGGGATTACTAAAAATAGTATTATCATTTTGTGAATCTGGTATTTCATATTCACCGCCCTGACTAGAAGTAATAATTACCAACCAATTTTCTTTAGCATAATTTTCTCTTTCCTTAAGTGCTTTTAATAGTTCACCAACCTGGCTATCAAATTTTTCAATGGCCGCTTTATATGCCGGTTTTGAACTATCATAACCTGCGGATTTTCCTGCTTCATTAATTGCTGTAAAATGTCCAGTAATAAATGATAGGTCATTTTGTTTAACAGCATTTAATAATTTGGCAGTTGCATCTTCATCATTTTGTGCTTTTTGATGTTCAATCTCTTGTCCAAAATGTGTAAGAAAAGTCTGGTCCGAACTGACCATGCTCATTCCAACAGAATCAGGCATATTGTCTTTTATTCTACTGAAAATCAGTGGATAGGCTTCAAATTTGTTATTTTCAAAATTATCATCTCTAACCCCATGTTTAAGATAATTAACACCAGTAAATATATTAGACCAGTTTGATCCAATAGCAAGTGAATTTTCTTCACTTAATGAATTCCACGAATAAATTGATTGGGGCAAAATAGCATTAATATTGGCCACATTAGCAGTTCTCACAGATTCACCTCGAGCACCATCAGCAATGAGCAATAGTACTTTTGGTTCTCCATAAATCACATCCACGCTATCATTTTCATTATCTGGAATGACCTTGCTGAATTCTTGATTACAGGATAGGATTGATAATCCGAATAATGTAAACAAGAAATAGGGTATGGATTTTAAAATATTTTTCTTCATAACGTAAGGTTTATTCGATGATTAGTCGAGTTATATTTCGTGCATCTATGTTGTTGAATTTTGAAAAGTTACCCAATAATAGCAAAGCTCTTTTTCCATCATCTGACTTAGTCTCGATAATTTTATGTAAGTAGCCTCTGAGCTCCCCAGAATTATTCATTCCCGGAACAAGATCCCCTTTGCTATCGATGATCATAAAACTTTGACGTACTATACCATCGTATTCATCAAAACTACCGCTAACTGCAATCAAGCCGTCATCCAGTTGTTTTGCATAACTAGGAATACCTCTTCCAAAATTCTTCACTTTAAAAGTATTATCAATTTTTCCATCTTCATTTAATAATACCATTTTGGGGGTGGTAACTCCATTAAATGTGACAAAAGCACCAACAACCATATATTGTTTTGTTACCTGGTTGTAGGTAACATGACTTATGTTATAGTTTGCACCTTCACCGCCAACATTAAACGTATTGTCTATGGTGCCATCTGCGTTCAATCGCACAATATAACCTGTGGGTTGACCATCAAAGGTTTTAAATCCGCCGAAAACGAGAAGTTTACCCTTTAAGGAACCTGATTCGTGGTAATACGAGGAAACGTTTCCATTAGCGCCCACTAATCCTTTCCCACCCGCAAACCGGAATGATTTATCTAATGTACCATCTAGGTTTAATAAGGCTACAGTTCGAATTTCTGTACTATCCAAAATAATAGAATCTCTCGTTTCCATGAAATTTGGTTTTCCATATATTCTATTTATGTGAAAACGAAAATTTCCAACGGCCAGAATTTTTCCATTATGGTTATAAATTTCATTTACACCTGTATTGAACCCACCATTAAAACGTGGATAATATTTTATTGTATCTAATAAATGCGGTGGTCTAAATGGACTAATAGGCATGGTGTCTATTTTACCATTCAAATCGATTCTTGTCAAATTTGAGATGTTGTCTGTCCGTTGATCAAAACCTGAAAAGGAACCAGCTAAATAGTAAGCATTCTGAATTTGAATAATTGAGGATAAATATCCGTTGGAACCATTTCCAACTCGGAAACTTGCATCATATTGCCCATCTTTAAAAGTTCTAACAATCCTATTATTTGGTTTGATCAGACCTTTGTTTTCATAATTTGTAAAGTCGCCTATTACTATATTTTTTCCCTCATTTGTCGTCAAAATATTGGATACTAAATTATTGCTACCATATTTTGCTTGCCAAGTAGGATCTAATTTTACTTTTCCTTCAACTTCAAAAGTAGGTCCGTAGATAATAATGTCATCAATGATAATGGAGGTAACGCCGGTACTTGCAAAAGTTGGTACCTTAACCGTAATTTCATCAGCATCCAAACTTAAAATTTCAGCTTTTTGACCATTGAAAGTGAAAATTGCTTTATCTTGATACTCGGTTAATCCTGACACCTTAATTTTTACCTCAGTTCCTGGTGCTCCAATTTCTGGCAATGGCTTTTGCGTCCTCTCCATCAGAACCCCTAGCTGCCCTTTTCCTTCTTCGTAAGGTTCCGAGTGGAAATCAACATCCTTGGAGCATGCATAAATTGCTAACACGCAACTTAAACAGACAATATATTGAAATATTTTTTTCATAATTTTAGCGTTTACTCTGAATTACATCAGCTGTTATCGTTGCACCTAAATCTAATCCAAAATTAGTGAAGTTGTAATTTAATACATGTATTATCCCATTGTTTGGTTGAATATCAGAGGTTGAAATTGGATAGCTTAAAAAACTGTCTGGATTCGAAGTGTCGAAATAGTATGATAAGTATAGTTGTCTATAACCCATATATTTCAAAACACTACCACCACCAATAGCATCATGGAAAACAACACCTATATTACTTACTTCTCCTGATAAAGAAATATAGTTTTGTCCTGCATGTATATTCATTAAATTAAAGTCAACTTGTGAATAGTCTGCCAATTTATTCTTTCCCAGAAACATGTATTTTAATAAATGTGACGCCCAAATTTGTGGTTCAATGTCACTCAGTTTAGTTATAGTATCTAAACCCAAATAATATAGTTCTCGGTTTAATCCTCCCTTGTCCACAGAACCTATTAATTGTTTTATATCCGGATCGCTAGGAGCAAAGAATGTAAATTCATCTGTAGTAAAAGTTTCCTCTAAACCTGCTAAACGAATTATCTCAGCGATCGTATCAAATAATACCGGTTTAGAATCTAAATAGTCTAATATACTTCCGTCGAATTTTGCCTCAGCTAATCCTCCATCTTCGTAATAATCGTCTTTACTACAGGCACTGAAAATTAACAGGCCAAATAGAATTAAGATGATATAATTGGTTTTTATTATTTTTTTCATAATTAACGTCCTACTGAGGTCCAATATTCATTTAATACCATATCTGGGTTATAATTCATGGCTGATTGATCAATTGGCCATGTCCAACCACCCCTGTTAAATTGATCAAGACTTAAAGGACTCATGGTCCATTCAGCATTCATAATTCTTTTTGTTCTAATTAAATCAAAATAACGATGACCTTCTCCAATTAATTCTCTACATCTTTCCAAGAAAATAAAATCTTTCAGCTCTGCACCACCGCTACCGGTATATGGCGTTGCCTCTGCGCGAGCTCTCACCATATTTACAGCAGTTATTGCCTCTGTGTCTTTATTGCCCATTTCTGCTAAAGCTTCAGCGTACAATAAAATTGCATCTGCATATCTAAATATGATAAAGCTATTATCAGGATTTTTGTCTTCATTACCAGATGCATACACATTTGTTCCGAACTTACGGAGTACAAATTGGCCATTGTCTGAGGTAATATTTTCAAACCATAGTTCCCTTCGTTTATCTGCGTCGGACTCGGGGTAAATCTGATCCATATAGGTTGAAATGAAGTAACAGTGGCTTCTTTGGTTTGTAAAGCGCGGGAATTTATATGGCCAGCGAAGAAAGTGATCCCAAAATGGAGCAAGCGCAGCGACGTTGTCCCCATAATTTATACTTCTATAAAATTCAAACAACGATTCTTCACTTCTTCCCTTTGTCACCGTTGCCCAGTTTTGGTCATTAAAAGGGGTAACCAATGCGTGTTGGCGGCTATTAATTAGTTCACTGCCTAAACTTGCGGTAGCGCTCAGATAACTTTGTTTATTTTGATTGTCAAATGCTGTATTCCACATGTTCATATGCATGAGTAGCGCAATTATAGCTCCTTTTGCAGGTCTGGCTCCTCTTAAAGCTGGATCACTAAAAGACCATGGCATTCTATCTTTTTCAGGCATCAAATCGGCAATGCATTTATTTAATACGGAAACCATGTTTTCACGTCCTTGCGCTTGGGTGTGGTAAGCATCCGTATAATAGGGGACATCACCATATAAGCGAACCATCCAAAAATAAGTGAAACACCTAATGAATTTGGATTCCGCAATATATCTTGTTTTTTCAGATTCACTAACACCTGGAATTCCTTCTTCTAACTTGCTAATAAGGATATTAACACTTTGAATAACTTCATAATACTTTTTCCAATTTGTTATTTGCCGCACATTATACCATTCGTATTGTGAGGAATTTATCGCTGTTAAGAGATCATTTCTCCCCAGAACTTCAATTACTTTTCTCGCATCATAATTATTCGCTCCTTCAGCAACAAAGATCTCACCCGACCTTGCTTCACCTATGGCGCCCATTACCCAGGTTTCATTAATTTTATCGAAAAAACGACTATACGTAAAAGCCAGATTGCTTTCAACGTCATCAACGGATAAATAATAATTATTTCCTGTTAATCGGTCAATTGGTTCAACAACTAAGTAATTTTTGCATCCATGACTGGTGCAACCAAGCAATAATCCAAGGCCGATTAGTAGTGTTTTATTTTTAATCAAGTTTTTCATAGTTTTTAAAATGAAATATTAAAACCTAAAGTATATGATCTGGGTACAGGATAGCCATTTGATTGATCACGTCCCAAATTGGTTACGTTCTCTGGATTTGGTCCTGAATACTTTGAAAAAGTAACAACATTATCCATAGAACCGTAAATACGAAATCTTTCCAATTTAAATCTTCTCAAAAAATCTCGATCAAATACGTAAGCAACAATAATATTATTGATTTTGAAGTAGCTGCCATCTTCTTCCCACAGGGTTTGATCGTACCGGAATGGTTTAATGCTAGCGTTTCTAGAATAGTCATATGGATAAGGATATTTTGCGACATCTCCTTCTTGTAACCATACATCCAAACCATTTACAGGCACTACTGCCCTATTTCCAAACGGATCTTTCAATAAGTCTAAACGTTGGGCTAATGCATAATTTAAGATGGTTCGTTTTGCGGTATAGGAGGCATAAACCGAAAATTGGAAATTTTTGTATTGAAATGAATTCTGCAGGCCCCCTGTCACAAGTGGTTGCGTATTACCTGAACGCGCATAATCGCGGTTATCTAAAATATAATCTCCATTTCGATCAATATAAATTGGGTCACCCGCTTGAAAATAAGTTCCATCAGCAGTTCGATAACGTAAACCTGTTACTGGATCGACTGGCACATCAGCGTCTGTAGCATACACCCCAACATTTTGGAGTAAGTAATTGGATAATGACGATGTTCCAACCCTGTTGACCATATGAAGTAAATCTTGTGACCCGTCCCATCTTATAAATTGGCCTCTATAGTGACTTGGTAGTTGTAATAAAACATCCTTGTTATAGGCACCATTAATGGAAAGCGTCCAGCTTAATGCATTGGAGCTCGGCAACGGTCTGATGTTAATAGCCATCTCATGACCATAGTTTGCAACAGCAGCATCATTTGAATATAGTTTTTCAAACCCTGCCATGTTACTAAGCATCGCATCAAATAATAGGTTGTCAACCTGTTTATAATAGGTGTCGTAAATAATATCCAATTTACCATTAAGCAAGTTTAAATCTAAACCCGCATTATATTGCATGGAAGTAGTTGGTTTAAGATCAGGGTTAGGTATGAACTCATAATTAATTCCAATTCCATTCACCTGATTGTAGTTCCCAGAAATGTCATACCGACCATACACGCGTTCTAATGTGCTGGTAGGCATAACATTGACACCCCATGTGAAACGGAGCGACGCTAAATTAATCCAAGGTAAAGATTCTATCCAGTTTTCATGATGAATGTTCCAACGTACACCAACAGCTGGATTCTTGGTATATAAATTTTCAAACCCATTGGCTGAGGAACCATCTAATCGATACGATAAATCTACGACATATCTACTTTTGTAGTTATAACTCGTCGCAAAAGCAAAGGACAGCGCTTTCTCATTTCTAAAATTACTTAAAACGCCACCACCTCTAGAAAAATAACCGTCAAATCCTAAAGGACCTTCAAACTGGTCATTTGGCGTTCTTGCTTGTAAGGTTATTGTATTTTGCCGAGTTACGTGTCTAACTTCATTAAATAGGTTAAAGAATAGACTATGATCTTCATTAATTGTTTTGCTATAATTCAATATATTCCGATTATATAATTGCGATTCCCGTCCAGCGAATGAATAAACTTGTGAAAATTGACCAGCTGCAGCCGCAGGAGTAAACCTGTCCTCATTATTGGAAGCAAACTCATAGCTTAAAGCGGAACGTAATCGTAAGCCATCAATTATTTCAAAACCCGCCTCAACAAAAGGTCTAATTAGCTTTGAACTGTTGTCATTTTTAGTTTTAATGGCAGAAAGGTACTCTGAATTTGCAGTATAAAATCCCGGTGCAGGAAGTAAGGTTGAATTCATCCCCCCAGTAGAGACTCCGGTCTGTAAAATACCTGTACCATCACCTTTATTTTGCTTACCTAATTGAGCGAAAACTTGACCCGTGAAGTCGAATCTAGGAGTAGGTCTATAATCCATTCTTAGATTAGCAGAATAACGGTTAAACCCCGTATTTCTAATTACTCCCGTCTCACCGTAATACCCTAAATTACTTTTATAAGAAAGAACCTGGTTTCCTCCATCCAAGCTTAAATTATGGTTTTGGTTAAAAGTATTTTGATAAAATAAACTTTGCCAGTCAGTAGAATTGTTGTAGTAAGCATTTAAACTATCGGATAGGGCAGGGTTGCTCATAATTTTGTCAATTTCTTCCTGCGTCCTGGCATTTTGTAATACTTGCCATAATTTGATCTGCCTTTCTAAATTTCCACCTATAGTTTCTCTTAATTTTGGTGGAGTCTTAATAAAGGTACTATGGGTATAATTAATGCGAGGAACTTCCGAATTTCCTCTTTTGGTCGTAATGATAATTACCCCGTAAGCACCTTGTGAACCGTACAAGGAAGTGGCTTGGGCATCCTTAAGAATTTCAATGCTCTGAACATCCTCAGGTGGAATCAAGGATAATGGACTAATTCCTGGCCCTTGTTGCTGTAAACCGAATTCTGATGCTCTGTCAGCATCCATCGGCACGCCGTCAATTACATAGAGTGGGGAAGTTGGCATTAATATAGATTCGTTACCTGAACCAGAGGTGGAGAGGGTAGATAATCCCCGAATTTGGGTAGATCCTCTAAACCCTGGTGCACCAGTATTAACTTGAACATTTAGCCCTGGTACTTTACCTTGCATTAATTGCTCTAGGTTAGCTACCGGTACATCCCGGAGATCTTTTTCTCCTAAAGTAAATGAGGAACCAGTTGTCGTTTCTTTCTTACGCGCAACGTACCCCCTTACTACAACTTCTTCCACTTGATCTTCTGAGGTACTCAACTGAATATTAATAGTAGATTGATTAGCACGTACGGTGATTCTACGCTGATTAAAACCTACTCCCTTAAAAATCAATACTGTATTTGGTGCGACACTTAAAGAGAAGGTACCATCTTCAGAGGTTGCGGTCATTGCTCTTTTGTTCGTCGCATTTTGTATAGTGACTCCACCAACTCCGCGGTTAGTTTCATCGACAACCTTGCCGGTTATCTGCTGATTTTGGGCCATCGTTAACTGGTGGAAAAAACCGCCGCTAGGATAAATATTATTATGTTAGTTTGTAATTTCATATAGGCTAAATTTTAATCATCCTGGAATTTTGGGTTTTCATTTCGGAAATGGAACACAATTTCCCAATCTCCTTTTTTATAAATTCTAAAATCGAGTCCGAAATCTGCAATTAGTCGGAGTCCTCCGAAAGTAATCCTTGAATAGGCAAATTTTACTTTGGCAACGCCGCCATCTGCAAAATCTGTTTTAATATTATTTAGAGGAATTGGATAGGCAACATCATATTGCACATATTCATTAGTCATTACTTTGTTGAATCCATGAACTAGGGCATCCCATTTAGTTTCGTTGAATAGATTTGGATGGATAAAATTACCATCACTACCCATAAATTTAAAACGCAAACTATTCCCTTTTCCTCCTTCAAAAGGACGTATGTATACCACTATATCTTTCTTTATTGAATTATTTTCCAATTGAAGTTCAGAATTTTCTCCAATGACACTCGAGGAAATAAAATTGGGTATAATGTAGTCTTGTCTCGTCGTGTCTTTTGGACGTTGTGGATCAGGAGCTTTACCTCCTGTATACGGATTTATATCCGTGTCAGGGTAGTAATCTCTTTGCCTCCAGGGAATTATCTGGAAATCCTTAATAATTTGTGTTCCACCTGAATTTTGAACCTTTAAATCAAAATAACGGATATCTTGAGTTTTTAAAACGGTGTCTACTGGTCTTGGAGTTATTAATTCATTAGTAGCAGATGGCCACATGATAAACCGTCCGTTTGAATCGACTTCAAATAGTGGTTTTTCAACTAAATGCCTTTTTGCTTCGATCTCCTCTAATGATTTTTCTAAACCATCATATTCCGTTGACCACACGAAAGTTTGTGAGGTTTTAAAGATGTCTTCAACAGGTCTGCCATCACCATAGCGGGCATTTATAATTTCAAAACTCATGGGCAGTGTCGAATTATCTGCCTGAAGTGAGGTATAAAGTCCATAACGGCCTAAGATGGGTTCAATAACTTTAGAGAGATAGTTGATTTCTTCACTCATAAAGTCTTTGTCTTCAGGTAAGTTATATAGATCTGTGCATGATGTTAGTAATCCATAGCTTCCTAAGAAGACACAGAATAATCGGATACTATTCGAGATTTTCATAATTTGTCTTTTTAGGTTTATTTATTCGTTAGTCCCTTTGTTAACACTCCAGTCTGCCATTTGAAAAGCCGTTCCTGCTTTATTTCTTTGAACATTCAATCGGTAAAACTTATATTCAGTTGTGTTATTAATCCAAAAGACTCTTTGCTGAAATCTTCCAGTAAATTCTTCACCACTTTTTGAATCTAAAGTTTCCCAATTTTCGCCATCATGCGAGCCTTGTAGAGTCCAGTCCGATGGATCTCGATCCGAATTATCATTGGCGGAGGTCAAAGTATATGCATTAGCAGCTGTTTGTTGATTTAACTCAACTTGCATCCATACACCATTAAAATCTCCCAAGAAGAATTTCGTCTCACTATTTCCGTCAAAAACATATTTAGAAGCTTCTACCGCATCATCACCACCGCTTGCCTCACGTGATACAGAAAATTTGCCACCAACTGTAAAGAAAAGGTTTGGTGGTGGTGGGATATAGGTAAATCGGGTGACAAAGTCATTAAATCCAAAAATATGACTTGAAGATAAGACGTGGATCATCCCGTTATTTGTCTCTATATTAATGGACGCTGTGGATGCGGTTATCCAATTTCGGTTAAATTGGCTGTTTTTAGTGTCACTAAATTCGATGATTTTGGGTCCACCATCTTCAAAACCTGAAGAAGTTGCCGTCGTCAATTTGGCGTTCATTCGTCTTTTATACTTGAAGTCGTAAATCAGAATACCATCTTTAGTTTGCATCGAATCACTTGAGAAAAATCCGCGAACTAAATATTGAGACATCATGGTGTCAAGATGATTTATATCTAAATTGGTAAGGTACTCCATTGATTTATCAGATTCTTTCCGCGTATTACTTAAATTTTCAATAGCCAATTGAAAACTGGAATTGGTAGGAGCGAAGAATGTAATATTGGTGCTATCATTTAGCGTTTTATCAATCTGGGTTCTTTTTACAACTTTTATTAATGAGTCAAAGACTCCTGGTTTGCTCGCAAGATAATCCATAACAGTACCATCAAACTTGACTTTTTGCAAGGATTGATTATAAAATCCCTTGTCCTTGGCGCATCCGCTAACTAAGAACAAAAGAAAGAGAAAAAGATAATTTTTGTTGACTTTCATAGCTTAGTTGGTTAATTCCAAAATTCATTTTGGGTTAATAAATTATTTTCAGTGAGGACTTCTGTTGCAATCGGCCAATAAATTCCCTTATTATCTATGAGCTGATTAATTGGTGAATCATCATTACGAATTTTATGGTAACGAATTAAATCATACCACCGATGACCTTCACCCATCAATTCTCGATTTCTTTCTTTGAAAATGGCCGTTATTAAATCACCGTTCTTTTCAGCAGAGTAGGGGTTCAGACCTCTACGTTCACGTAAAGTATTCAATAGGTCAATTGCGCCATTTTGTTCACCAATAGTTGCTAAAGCTTCCGCTCTTAATAGATACATATCTTCTAGTCTGGTTATGATAGTTGCGCTTGAATAAAATCTAAAAGTTGGATCTGTTATTCCGCCCATTATGCATTTTATTTTGCTTAGAATGGGATATTGACCATTAAAATTTCTAAAATAAACCTCTGAGGTAGGATTTCCCAAAGTATCAGCGCTGAAGCGTTCATCTGTGGGTTCATCAAATATATCTAAGATGACCTCTTTTGGTAGGTATATATCTGGTATACTTTTGTTGACCACAGGCGCGGCTAATGTCAGTTCTTCTAAATGGCCGGTAAATGATCCTTCGACATGATTATAAATATGTCCAAAACCTAACAGATGGTTACTGTTCTTATCGTAGAAAAAGCCATTAGGATCGGTTAGTGTGGATGTTGTTAATAATCCTAAACTTCCTTTACTCGCATTATCAATAACGAATTTTGCATAAGCGGCGGCATCGGGATAATTACTTTGCCAAGCTGCAACATGGGCCATTATGGCATAAGCAGTTGTTTTTCTAGCCAATGCACCAGACCAGCGCGAAGAAAACTCATTGTAGTAATCGCCTTGCTGTTGTTCGTCATTAGCGCTATATAAAAAGGGCAGGTCATCGGCTGCAGCTTGTAATTCTAACTCAACCCATGCTAAGATTTTGACTTGATCCTCTCTCGGTTTATTGGTGAAATTTCCTTCATCAGAACTAGTTATCAACGGAAGATCTCCCCATATTCGAGTCATGTAGAAATAGGCAAATGCTCTCAGGAACTTTGCTTGTGCAATATCCACGGTCATATTGTTATTGGTATAACGGGGATCATTTTCTTGCACTTCGGCAATTCTTTCTAGGAAAATATTAGCCGCATTTATAACAGCAAACCACCTTCTCCAATTTTTCAAATCATTCATTGCGCCGAATGATGCGTTTAAGTCACTATTTGAAATAGCTTTTAAGTCTTGTCTTAAAGGAACTGAGTAATCTCCTGAGCGAACTTCTCCATATAACCAATGAGCATTATGATCATTAAGAGCTGATTTTGTAAGACCATATACGCCCATTAAGGCTGCTCTGGAGTCTTCCATTGTGAGCCACATATTTTTCTCAGAAACCAATCGAGTTGAATTGATATCTAACATTTTTTTACAAGAAATAAATGTTTGACTCAGTACGATCAATAATATTATTGTTTTTTTCATGATTCGATTACAGTTTAAGTTTAAAGCCTAAAGCAAAAGTTCTAGGAATTGGCTGAGAATAGCCACGATCATATCCGAAGTAGTTGACTAATTCCGGGTCACGACCAGAATAATTACTCACTGTGAATAGATTATTTGCTGATAAATAAACATATAGATCACCGTTTTTACCTAATTTATTATTTAGTACATCTTTAAAATTATAACCAATAGAAGCTGTTCTTAATTTCAGAAACGAACCATCTTCTAAAAATAAAGACTGATCTGCTTGATACGGACTCACTGAACTCCAGGGATTATAAAGAGGGTATTTCGTATAGTTACCACGGTTTTCCCAATAGGTAATCTCCTTAATTGAATTAATATTACTGGAATTCTCATTCTCGATAAAATTAAATCGATTGGCCATTTCTTGGTTAATAATCTTACGACCGAGATTAAAATAGAAATTTAGATTTAGGTCGAAATTTTTATAGGTAAACATGTTATTCCAGGAACCACTAAGCTTAGGTATAATATTCCCGTCTAATACTTTATCATCCTTTGTAATTTTATTATCCTTATTCGTATCAGTCCATATTGGATCACCCGCTTTTAAAATAATTCCGTTATAGGTTAGCTTGTTGCCCTCAAAGGCTGGTACTTCTTGGTCCGTATTGTAAATACCCTCGTTGTTGTAAATCCAAAAAGCATCAATTCTTTCTCCAACTTTTAAAAGACGATCATTTACTTCGATCTGTTCCAATCCATAGGGAAGGGCTAATAATTTATTGGTGTTTAAACCTAAAGTTAACCCTGAGTTCCATATTACTTGATTACTCTGTAAAACATTGCCACTGATATTTAAATCAATTCCCATGTTTCTAACATCCATTCCGCTTTCATACTGATATTGATACCCATAATCTTTTTTTCCTGGAAGCATGATAAGCTGGTCTTTTGTATCTCGCAAATAGGCGTCAAGTGAAATTTGGAGGTCTCTGTTATTTAAGCCGATGTCAAAACCAATATTCGCCATGTCTGAATAACTCCATGGTATATCATAACCAACCCAGCCAACGTCATATGGTCTTACTAAAACCGCAAAACCGTTGTATCCGGGTACTGTAGCATTTCCAGTGTAACCAACTTGGGCTGTATAACTTGGGCCCTGGGAATAGTTATCAAAAGTATTGTATATACCAACTCGACCTGCACTAGCTCTAATATTGAAGGAACTAACATTAGAATTGTCTTTTAACAAACTGTTTTTGGCATTCCAGCCCAGCGCTATAACAGGTGAAAAGAACCAGCGTGAAGTTGGTTGAGCATTCGATGACCCATCATAACGTAAGGTTAGTGCTGCAGTATAATTTTCGTTATAGGTATAGGATGCTTTTCCATAAAAGTTGATCATATTATGTTTAGTACGATCTAAGAATTTATAAACTAACTGTCGAGGAAAAGCGGTTGGATTTAAGTAATTACCATTTAGTGGATCCGATTCCAATAAATTTAATTTTATAAAGTCATTTACACCTTTATAAGCATATGCATAATTATATTTATAAACATCCCAAATTAAGCTATTACCTACTTCAAAGTATAAGTAATTCGGCCCGTGCTGAATGTCGTACGCTATCTGGTTATCTACCATTAATCGTTGGTTATAACCATAATAGTTAGAAGCAAAATTGCTGTTTTCTAAAAGTGTACTAGGATAGAATAAATCTCGATAGCCTTCATTATAATCGACGGCGAATTTAGTCTTGTATTTAAGTTTACCTATATCAAATTGAAAACGAAAAAAACCTTCCAATATATTGCTGAAATTATTGTCAAAACTTTTGTCGAATTCGTTGAGATATTGGTCATAAACTTCTTTGTTGGGAGCTAAAGGAGCACCCAGGTCTGGAAGATATCCCATCATCGCAAAACGATTTTGTAAGTTGCGGTTCCGGTCGCGACCAAGGCGACTTGCATTAAATAATGTCTCAAAATTTAACCATTTAAATGGTCGTAAGTTTAAAAAAAATCGTGCATTGTATTTATCAAATTGTGTATCATCTGCTACGCCCGTTGTTTTAACATTTCCGAGTGAAAATTGGAAGGTAGCGCGTCTGCCACCACCAGCAATATTAGCATTGATACCATGATTCAATCCATTTTGATAATAACTATCACTCCAGTTTGATGGCCCATAATAATTGTTATTTAATGAATCACTTAAGTATATTGGATAAATATCATCATCATTAAATTTCCCATTGGTAGTGTATCGATCATAAAATTGTCTACGAAAATTATTTTCATATGAACCATTGATTGTGGTAACAGAGGGGCGTTGAGACATTCCGATATAACTGTTAATGGAAATACTTTTTTCACCATTACCGTCGTATTTCTTTGATGTAATTTCAATAACACCATTGGCTCCTAATGGACCATAAGTGGCTGTTGCCGATAAATCCTTCAGTACCCGTACACTTTCTATATTATCTATATCGAAATTGGCTAACAAATTACTTTCTGTTCCAATTCTTTCTATATCATAATTTTGTATGTCAAATGCAAAAGGATGTTCCCCTATTAGTGGTATCCCGTCCAAAACAATTAGCGGTTGAGTCCCATAAATGTCTCTTGTAGACAGAATGGGCCTATTTAAGCCTCTTATAAACATTTGTATATTGGTCCCTGGTTCCCCGGTTGATTCTGACACATATACGCCCGCTAATTCGCCTTTTATATGCTGCTGCAGGCTATTCCCCGTTATCAACGACACGTTTTTCATGGATTTTATGCGATCGTATTTCGGTAATTCGAATTCATACAATGCCTTTAAATCTTTTACGGGATCGATCTCGACGGTATCCCTTGTTTCATCGGCGGTCGTGTCTTGAAGGGATGCGTTATCTTGATCCTGCATAAATCCATAGGAATTCCCAAATGAAATTAGCATTAATATCAATAACGACTTAATCTTCCATATTACACTCATAGTAATAGTGCTTTTTTAATGATTAAAAAATAGTTTATAATGATGGGTAAATTGTTAGCTTAATAAAAAAGATAATCCGTGTTTATCACAAATAGTAGAATACCTGACTATAACTTTATATATGGTTAATTTAACATAGCAATATGCTAAATCTATAATGGAATATAATAGAGATTAATTAACATGGTTAATCACATCAGTGGTATTGGTCAAATAGCTTTATTTGAATAGAATTATCCTAAATTATTTTCTAATCAACTGGATTTTGGCTTATGTAATCTTTGGCTCATAATGGTTTATTTAATGATTTATTTAAATGGTTATAACGAATTTATAAAATAAAATCGTTTTAGCAAATTTTTATGAAAAAAAAATCATTAAATCTGTTTCTCTGCTTTATTTAGAACAGAAAGCAGAGAAGTGTAACAAAAAAGGTATTGCTATAGGTAAATGACTTACTGACTCAACTGCCAGGACAGGATGCGGGTGATCTTATTTCCTTGTGTCATTTTCGTGATTTGGATGTTATTTATTTTATGATACTCTAAAATTGCTTTTAATGGCTTCAGTGTTTCTTTGTTAGACACTAAACTGCTACATATTCTGATTTGATCCTTAAATTGAAAACTATCATAAATCAATTGAGTTATAAATTTTTGTTCCCCTCCAGGATACCATAATTCATTTGGTAGTCCCTGAAAATTAGAAGAACTGTTCTCAGGTTCTTTATGTAGTTTTTGATTTTTCTTTTTAAGGTTAGTATGGTAATCATCCCATGATTTGTAAAAAGGTGGGTTACACATCACAGCATCATAAAATTCTCCTGGTTTGATAATACCTTTTAGTAGTTCCTTTGAATCGACTTGTTCACGTATCTCAATTGCTTTAACAAGTTGAGAATTTTTACTTATTATTTCTTTTGCTTGTAAAATTGAAGGCTTATGAATTTCTGATCCTACAAATTTCCAACCATATTCTTTATTACCAAGGATAGGGTAGATCAGACTAGCGCCAGTACCAACATCTAAAATGTTAGTATTTTTGGAATCGTGCTTTCCGATTAAATCCGCTAAATAATGAATATAATTTACGCGACCTGGAATAGACGGGCACAGACTGCCTTCCAAGATTTCCCAACCTTTAATAGAATAGTTACTTTCTAATAATGCTTTATTCAACAAAAATACGCTTTCAGGATTCTTAAAATCTATAGTTTTTCGGCCATCAGGTGTTAATTGAATGTGTTTTTTTAAAACATGTACATGTTTTATAAGTTTTGAGAAGTCATAATCCTGATTAAACTTATTAAGAGGATGTAGATTTTTTGATGATTTTTCCATGTTATTTATTGGGCCGTAAAGATATCTATTAATTATCAGATTGATAGAAGTTATTGTTAAATCAATTCTTATTCTAGGGGAAATGGAGTAGGAGTTAGCTCTTATACCATGTTATTATTATGAGCGAAAAAAATATGTCCCCTTCTTGATATAGTAAAGGTCCCAAATTGTGTGATTTTGGGACCTTAATCTTGTATAAACTTATTAAAATTTATTTGTTTTTACTTTCAATCCATTTTTTCGCATTCATGAAAGCCTCTAACCAAGGACTTACTTCGTCTACTTGATCTTTAGGATAATGTGCCCAGTTCCATGGGAAAATTGAACGTTCTATATGTGGCATTGTGACTAGGTGACGACCCGATTTATCCGTCATCATGGCTGTATTAAAATCTGATCCATTTGGACTATGAGGATATTCATCATAACCATACTTAGCAACAATTTGGTACTTGTCTTCGGCATAAGGTAAATTAAATTTACCTTCTCCATGTGAAATCCACACCCCTAAGGTTGAGCCTGCTAAAGTCGAAAGCATTACTGAGTTGTTTTCCTGAACAGTCACAGATACAAAATTGGATTCATGCTTTTCTGAAGTGTTATGTTTCATCTTTGCATGTTCCTGATGATCTGGATTTATTAATTCCAATTCCATAAATAATTGGCATCCATTACATATTCCCACTGAGAGCGTGTCTGGACGTGAAAAGAATTTTTCAAGGGCAGTTCTCGCTTTTTGATTATATAAGAAAGCTCCTGCCCAACCTTTTGCTGACCCCAATACATCAGAGTTTGAAAAACCACCTACAGCACCAATAAATTGAATATCTTCTAATGTTTCACGACCTGAAATTAAATCAGTCATGTGAACATCCTTGACATCAAAACCTGCTAGAAACATAGCGTTTGCCATTTCTCTTTCTGAATTAGAGCCTTTCTCTCTAATAATAGCCGCTTTCGGTTTAGGAGTTTGTAAATCTAATACCGGTTTTTTCCCTGTGAAATTATTTGGAAAATTGAATTTCAAAGGTTGTTTTTTGTAATTATCAAAGCGGAGTTGAGCGGTACCATTTTTAGATTGTTTTTGGTCTAAAAGAAATGAAGTTTTAAACCAGGTATCTCTTGTCTGCTCAATATTAAATTTAAATGAATCCTTGTGGTTAATTATAACGGCATCTTTTTCAGTACTGACAGAACCAATTTTGATTGCTTGAATTCCATCCAATTGCATTGCCTTTTCAAAGCTTTCATCATTTTTAGCCTGTAAGACAACAGCGATATTTTCACTAAACAAAACGCTTACCGTATCGGTCTCATTTAACCCAGAGAGATTAAAATTAGCCGCTAAATTGACATCTGCAAAGCACATTTCTAATAATGTGGTTAATAGTCCTCCTGAACCGATATCATGACCAGCAACTATTTGTTGTGAATTGACTAAATTTTGAATGCTGTTAAATGCTTTTTTGAAAAATCCCGCATCCTTGATAGTGGGTGCTTCGCTCCCAATTTTATTGTTTATTTGGGCAAAGGCAGAACCACCTAATTTAAAACTATCCTGTGAAAGATTGATGTAATAAATAGAACCGGCATCTTTTTGAAGTACGGGTTCAATTACTTTATTTATATCACTACAATTACCAGCAGCTGAAATGATGACTGTACCTGGAGCTATAACATTTTCACCATTTGGGTATTTTTGTTTCATTGATAAAGAATCCTTACCTGTTGGGATATTAATTCCTAATTCAATAGCAAATTCAGAACAGCCCTCTACAGCTTGATAAAGCCTAGCGTCTTCTCCTGGATTATTACAAGCCCACATCCAGTTGGCTGATAAAGAAATTCCTTTTAACCCATTGTTAATCGGGGCAAACACAATATTGGAAAGTGCTTCTCCAATTGCATTTCGTGAACCAGCGACAGGATCAATTAATGCCGTTAAAGGCGAATGTCCTACAGTAGTTGCGATACCCTGAGTAGATTTGTAATCCAAGGCCATTACCCCAACATTATTTAAGGGAAGCTGTAATGGACCAGTGCATTGTTGTTTTGCAACTCGACCACCTACACATCGATCAACTTTATTAGTTAACCAGTCCTTACATGCCACGGATTCTAATTGAAGTACTTTTGTTAAGTAGTTTGGTATTTCTTTTACATCATATTCCAAGCTAGCATATTGTCTTTCGATTTTCTGGTCATTCATAACCGTCTTAGGCGAGGAACCAAAAAAATCTTCCAAAGCATAATCCATCGGTTTTGCACCAGTGGATTCTGATTTAAAAATAAATCTTTGGTCATCTGTGACGTCACCAACGGTATACATTGGCGAGCGTTCGCGGTCTGAGACAGCTTTCAATGTTGCAATGTCGTTCTGGGATATAATTAATCCCATTCGTTCTTGCGATTCATTTCCAATAATTTCCTTTGCAGATAAAGTGGGATCACCTACCGGTAACTTATCTAAATTTATTAATCCCCCTGTTTCTTCTACCAATTCAGATAAACAATTTAAATGACCGCCTGCACCATGATCGTGGATTGATATGATCGGGTTATTGTCTGATTCTACAAAGGCGCGGATAGCGTTTGCAGCTCGCTTTTGCATTTCAGGGTTGGATCGTTGAATGGCATTTAACTCAATGCCTGAACCAAATGCCCCCGTATCAGCTGAGGAAACTGCGGCTCCACCCATTCCAATTCGATAGTTTTCTCCACCTAGTACCACTATCTTATCACCTTTTTTGGGTTTATGTTTTATTGATTGCTCTAATTTACCATAACCAATACCACCAGCCTGCATAATAACTTTATCATAGCCTAGTTTTTGTCCATTTTCTTCATGTTCAAATGTCAGTACTGAACCAGTTATCAACGGCTGTCCGAATTTGTTTCCAAAATCAGATGCACCATTAGAGGCCTTTATTAGAATATCCATTGGGGTCTGGTATAACCAGTCTCGCTCTTTCATTGCCTTTTCCCAAGGGCGATCTTCCATTAAACGGGAATAAGCAGTCATATAAATTGCTGTTCCTGCTAAAGGAAGCGAACCTTGACCACCTGCTAAACGATCTCGTATTTCTCCTCCTGATCCAGTGGCTGCTCCTGAGAATGGTTCTACAGTAGTTGGGAAATTATGCGTCTCCGCTTTAACAGAAATTACCGAATCAAATTCTTTTTCTTCATAATAATCGGGCTTATCACCTGATTTAGGAGCGAATTGTGTAATTCTGGGTCCCTTTACAAATGCAACATTATCTTTATAGGCAGAGACAATATCGTTAGGATTTGTTTCTGAGGTTTTTCTAATTAATTTAAATAATGAAGTAGGTTTTACCTCTCCATCAATGACGAAAGTACCATTAAAGATCTTATGTCGACAATGTTCAGAGTTTGCCTGGGAGAATGCAAAGACTTCTGAATCAGTTAAATTTCTGCCAATTTTTTTTGTCAAATTAGTAAGATATTCTACTTCCTCGGGGCTTAATGCTAACCCTTCATCCTTGTTATATTCAGCAATATTGTGAACATCCTGAATAGCTTCAGGATCTATATTTATTGTGAATAAATCTTGACCAAGTGAATCGAATTTTTGTGAAATCATTGGATCAAAATCTTCAAAATCAGCGGTTGCAGATTTAAACTCTTCAATTCGTACAATTCCTGAAATCCCCATGTTTTGCGTAATTTCTACCGCATTTGTACTCCAAGGCGTCACCATTGCGGCTCTGGGACCTACATAGTAATTATCGAGCGTTTTGTCGGCAAGATTTTTTGAATCACCAAAAAGCCAGTTTAATTTGGAAATATCATCTAAAGATAATTCTTTTGGAGTTTGAACAGCATAAACAGTGTTCGATTGGTTCACGAAGAAATGAATCATTATGAAAGTGAATTTTGAGCGTCCTTCTATTAAAGCACAAAGTTACATAATATTTTTCCAATTCATTGGCTTGGTTTTTGAACTTTTTATTCCAGTTTCTACCTAAATTGAGTTTACTTACATACGAATGACTCCATGGGATTTTTAGATTCAAAATAGTACATTTGTAGAATGGCTATAAGGCGAATTAATAAGGTTCAGCAGCGTAAATTATCAATTTTTATACGTTGTGTTATCATTTCTTTTTTAGCATGGACATTGTTCGCTATATCAAGCGACTTTTTTTATATTAAAAAAGCTAATGTGACGTATGTTAATTTGCCAGAGAATAAAGCCTTTCATCCGTTACAATCGGATACAGTTTCCTTACGGGTAAAAATGACAGGGTGGAAAGTATTCTTAGAACGATTAAAAGCGGATACTGCAACTATTCAAGTGGATCTTAGTAGTCTTAAATCACGTAATTTTATCGTTTTCAGTAGTCAGATAGGATTTATTAATCGTCAATTTCCCAGTGATCAACAAGTTATTTCGGTTTCTCCGGATACACTTTATTTTGATTTTTCAAAGCAAACACAACGAAAAATTCCGGTAAAGCCAGTTCAAAATCTTACTTTTCAAAAACAATATGGAGTGATTGGTGCAACTAGGGCAATTCCTGAATACGTAACGATTACAGGTCCCTTAGAAGATGTCGCCAGCATTGAATACCTAGAAACGGATACAATAAAAGGTATAGATGTAAATACGGATGTTCGAACTGTTGCCTACCTAAATAATCAGCAAAGAACGAATATCACTATTTACCCAACTTTTGCGGAAGTGATTGTTCCGGTTGGTGAGATTACTGAGAAAATTATCGAATTACCTATTAAGGTTGAAAATGCAAAAGGTTTCACCTCTGTTCGTATTCTTCCAAGTAAGGTCAAAGTAAGTGTCTTATTGGCTGTAAAGGATTATAATAAATATTCGTCAAGAGATTTCGAAGCAATTGTTGATTTTGAAGCTTGGAAGGAACATAGTGTTAGTAGCTTACCTGTGATAATTACGAAAATTCCAGATTTTTGTCAAATTTTAAGTATTGAACCTCAAAATATAGATTTTTTTGTTCGTCGGTAATATGAGATTAAGCATTGGAATAACTGGTGGTATAGGTGTCGGTAAAAGTACCGTTACTCGGATTTTTAATGTTTTGAATATTCCGACATATGATGCTGATAAAGAAGCTAAAAAACTAATGAATGAGAATGCCCAAATAAGGCATGAACTACTGTCTTTATTTGGTAAAGATGTTTACCAATCGAATGGGGAATTAAATAGGAGTTGGCTGTCTAAAGAAGTTTTTTCTAATCCTCAGAAATTAACACAGTTAAATAGTATTGTACATCCAGTTGTTATTAAGCATGGAGAAGATTGGGCCCGAAGTCAAACTTCTATATATAGCGTTAAGGAGGCAGCTTTGCTATTTGAGAGTGGATCATATAAATCTTTAGATTTTAATATTTTGGTAACTTCTCCCATTGATATTCGAATTTCGCGAGTCATGGAGAGAGATGATGTATCTAAGGAAGAAGTACTAAGAAGAATTGCGTCCCAAATGCCGGAAGAAGAAAAAGCAAAAATCGCAGATTACACCATTATAAATGACAATAATCATAGCCTTATTGAGCAAATAATGGCCTTGCATAATTTGTTTTTAATTTACGAAAAAAAATAAATGCAAATTTTAGAAGATTTTTTAGTTAAAAGGGAGAAGGGCTATTACTGCACATACGGTGATTTTTATATTGATCCACTTTATCCCGTTAAACATGCGATTGTTTCGCACGGTCATGGTGATCATGCCAGTGCAGGGCATGAATTTATCTATTGCACCAAACCAACTGCTGCTTTCATAAAACATCGTTTTTCAAAGCAACCAGATTCTAGCTTTATTATTACCAAATTTAAGACCTGTTTTGAAGTTAATGGAGTGGAGATCTATTTATTTCCAGCGGGGCATATTTTAGGAAGTGCTCAAATCTTGATGATCTACAAAGGTGTTCGATATTTGTATACAGGCGATTATAAATTACAGGTAGATCCGACTTGTGAGGCGATTGAAATTATTCAAGCTGATGTTTTAATTACGGAGACAACCTTTGCCAATCCAGAGATCCGACATCCTGATCCAATTGCAGAAATTGATAAGCTTAGGGTTGAGGAAAATATTATGTTGGGTTGTTATTCTTTAGGTAAAGCACAACGATTAACCGCGATGCTGAATCAGCAGTGTCCTCAAAAGGAAATTTTGGTTCACCATAATATTTTACCCTTTCACAAAATTTATGAACAGTTTATTCCTGGTCTTTTAAAATATTCCATTTATAATAGAAAATCCATGAAAACGGGTGAGAAGAATAAGATTTATCTTGTTCCCCCATTTACATTCAATCATTATAGGAGAGCGACAAATGTGCTGCGTGTCTTTGCTTCCGGTTGGAAAGGATTACAAGTTCAAAATGATATTAGTCTTTATATTTCCGACCATGTTGATTGGAGCGATATTTTAAGATATATTATGATCGTAAAGCCAAAAGCAATATGGACTTTGCATGGTGATGGTAGAAAGCTTCATCATTATTTTGATGGTAATATTATTATCCGAGATATTAATACACAAACTTTTTTGCCAGATTATTGTTAAATTAATACACTGATTTAAATAAAGATTTTATGAATAAATTTTTTAAAGTATTAATTGCTGGTTGGGGAGCAAAAAAAATGGGACTGGGATGTTTCGGCACCATTGTGGTTTTTATAATAATTTATTACTTGTTAGGTTATTTGTAAAATTGGAAGAGAGATCTTTATTTATCACTGAATAAGGGGATAAGGAGTTATTATTTCGTCGTATGTGTTGATTTTACAGTTTCGAATATCACATTATTTTAAATCCCTGTAGTAAGGAGATCTTTTTGGTAGCATTCATTTGCTTCTAAAATATCTCCTTTTTAATTTGTACGCTTTGCGCATGAAAATTTTAATTCATTGGTGATCTTCATGAATTTCTGCGATGTCATTTATGAGCATAAAGGGGTAGAAGATAAACTTGGATATAGTCGGTTTAAAATTCAGTTTGATCATTGAAGCTGATCCTACAAATGCATCCGCAGAGTCCTTTAACGCAAAGATAAAGGCTTTCAGAAGTCAGAGAGGAGTGGGTGATATCAATTTCTTCCTGTTCAGATTGACAAAATTATTTGCTTAGTCCACAGGTTTTGAAACTGATCCTCAAAATCTACAATGAACTGAATTTTGATTGAATAAAAAAAGGTCAAAACTTCATGGAGTTTTGACCTTTTGAGCGGTGGTGCCAGCTGGATTCGAACCAGCGACACAAGGATTTTCAGTCCTTTGCTCTACCAACTGAGCTATGGCACCTTAAGTTTTTAATTTAAATCTGTTACTTTCAGATTTTAGGTGGTGCCAGCTGGATTCGAACCAGCGACACAAGGATTTTCAGTCCTTTGCTCTACCAACTGAGCTATGGCACCTTCGCAGCATTTATATTAAATAACTTGCGTTGCAAATGTACCGTCTTTTTTCGTAATCTGAAACTTTTGACTTAAAAAAAAGCGGCTATTTTCTCAAAAGCTTGATTTTGATTGAGATAAAATTACTTCAAATAAACAATGTGATTAAGTATTTTACGGTATCTTTGCACTTTAATATAATGTTATGAGTAAAAAAGGAAGAGTTTTGGTAGCAATGAGTGGGGGAGTTGATAGCTCAGTCGCTGCAGTGATGTTACACGAACAAGGGTATGAAGTCATCGGAATTACGATGAAAACATGGGATTATGCAAGTTCCGGCGGCTCTTCTAAGGAAACTGGATGTTGTAGCCTGGATAGTATAAATGATGCTAGGACTCTTGCGGTGAACTATGGTTTTCCACATTATATATTAGACATTCGGGATGAATTTGGTGATTTCGTAATAGATAATTTTGTAGATGAATACATCGCAGGAAGGACGCCAAATCCATGTGTTTTATGTAATACGTATATAAAATGGGAAGCGCTGATGAAACGGGCTGATAAGTTAGATTGTGAGTTTATTGCTACAGGACATTATGCAAATATTAGACAACATGAAAATGGTCGGTATGTCATTTCAAAAGGCAGGGATGAGAATAAAGATCAGTCTTATGTTCTATGGGGAGTTTCCCAAGAGAATCTTGCCAGAACGCAATTCCCTTTAGGAAATTTTGCTAAAAGTGAAATTAGACAAATGGCTATGGATATGGGGCAAAAGGAATTGGCTAATAAATCGGAAAGCTATGAAATATGTTTTGTTCCAGAAAATGATTATCGATCATTTTTGAGGCATAAGAGACCTACATTGGATCAAGAGATTGGGCCTGGGAACTTTCTGCTTGCTGATGGGACGGTAGTCGGACAACATATCGGATATCCTTATTTCACAATTGGTCAACGTAAAGGTTTAGGAATAGCCCTAGGAAAACCCATGTTTGTTATTCAAATACTACCTGAGAGTAATTCGGTGGTTCTGGGTGAGGAGCACGAATTGGAAAAATCGTATGCTTATGTCAAAGACGTTAATTTAGTGAAATATGCGTCAATTGATAAACCATTTGAAGCGGTTACAAAAATTCGATATAAGGATGCAGGAGCAATTTCAACGTTAACTCAGCAAGATAATAATATTATGAAAATTGATTTTGTTCATGCCGTAAAGGGCATAGCACCTGGGCAATCCGCCGTCTTTTATGAGGGTGATGATTTAGTTGGTGGTGGATTTTTGATGAAGGAAGAGAATTGATTTTTTCTATAAAATAATACATTAAAAATTGCTTAAAACAGCGGACGTTTTTGATGCCTATGAGACAAAAGCTTCCCAAACGCTCAATAGCGAACTGTTCTAAGGCCTGCTGCATTTTATTCGTGTGGCACAGTTTACAAACCGTTCACTCGCACCTAATTATGGTCTTAAAGCGGATTCAGTGGGATAGATACAGTTTTGGGTGCGATGACGTTTAGTATAAGGTGACATTCCAAATCCTAGGAATCTATGTCAGGCCAAAAATATATACTGGTTATGAAAATGGATGATTTTTGTAGATAACGATTGTAATATTTGGGAAAGATTCGCGATATATTATTCATTGTTTTCACTAATTAGATAGATTGGATCAAGATCGTGATTAGCCTTTTCAAAGTTTAAAGGAAGTAAAGACTCAATTTTTTCGGTCAATTCTTCCGAGATATCATCTATATTAGCTGGCCTGATAGCCTTCATTGCGTCCTCCATTTTAGAACTTTCGTAACGAATTAATATATCCTTGCTATTTCGAAAATCAATTCTATAGTTGGTGAGAAATTTTTCGTCCCAAATAATAAGCTTTGAGGTTATTCTCGATCTGATTATTGTTCGCCTGAAGATTTCCACTAAGTAAATATGGCGTTGTCAATTTTTACCGGATTTTCAAAAAACGCGCGGCAGCTCTATACATTTGCAAAGTTCGGTATTGAATAGTAGCGTTTCATCTCCATAACATCCTGTTTCTAGCCTTTTCCTCATTTTCCCCGCTGTTGGGTCGAATTACAAAAACACCATCTCCAGGTTTATTGCCGACTTTGTACTCATTTCCATCAGCAGGAATAATATTCAGAGTCCACGTGCCAGAATGGAAGGTTCCAGGGTAATAATCAGCTGCTACCAAGAGATAGCGTCCATCTGGCGAAAATACCGCTTCCCGCTCTTCCCGGTCACTTTCGGTTACTTGCACTAAGTCTGTTCCATCGGCTTTCATTAAGTAGATGTGCTTATCAATGCGGAGTGATATTTTGCTTCCATCCGCATTTGCGTTTATATTACCCCAGTCCGAATATTGCATTTCTTTAATACGTGTTATAGATGTGTAGGGTGGATCACTTTTAAGAATAAACTTTCCAAAAGTAAACAGGATGCTGTTATTTGGCAACCACACCACCTCATCTCCGAGCGTAAGTTCAGTATTGTTTACAGAAGACAGATGATGTTTTACATTGCCTTCAGTATCGATAATGACGATACCGTGTTTAAAGTCTGGCTGTATGACGATCAGCGATTTATCGGGAGAGAGCAAACCATTGATCTGTCGGTCTTCAGAATTAGGGTTTTCATAAACAAATTCCTTAGTGATAGTATTGCTTTCAGAGTTGACAAGTTTGAACCGTACCTTGTCAAATTCTCCAGTGACATTCTCAGTCTCAAGTCTGAGCCCTCCGTCCCAACTAACATCCCATCCGTTAAGAGAATAGTTGTTTCGGGGGAAATATATACTTCGCGTGCTCGTACTAAGATCTAATTTGTAAGTATGTTCTCCCGAATCGTATAGCAAGACGCCGTTGAGATTGTTAGTTTCTGAAATCTCTGTGGAATCGTTAGTTTTGGAACAGCCTGATATGCTTAAAACAAGTCCTATCAACAATAAAAATATTATATTTATTTTTTTCATAACGCATACATCTTAATCTTGTAAATTGTATTCTTCTATCTCGTCAGAAGCGTTTTTCTCTTACCAAATATATGCAAATTTAATGTCCAAGAATATCCTTGAAAACCAGTATTTTTTGTTGTATTTGTACTCTTTTAATGCCCCTGCATCTACCTACCCAGCTCTATCTTGCACCATGGCTCTCCAGAACCTACTGCGTGAAGAGGCACCGTGATGACCTAAAATTAACGGCATACTTTTTCTATACCGTTAAACATGCATAGACTGAAATTTAGGTGTGATGACTAAGAAAACATGATAGGGTTTGGTTTATGCAGTCAATTAGAATAATGCAAAATACAATTCATTTATCCGTCGTATATATTGAAGCTGAGGAGTCTTACCACAGTTTATTGATTTGAAAACCTCGGATTTATAAAAAATATTTTAGACAGCAAATTTAGGACAGGTATTTTTTTCTTTTTTTGCAATTGTTTTAAAGAGCTGTTTTGGAGGGCTTTCTTGCTTTTCTATATATACATACCGGCAAAGGGGCAAAATAAAAGGACCGATTTTCTACCTTTTTTAATAAGTAGAAACAAAAAAGACGATGTTGCCATCGTCTTTTTTATTTCTACAGTAGTAACTTAAGAAAGTTTAGCAACTTCTTGCGCTAAATCAATAATCTTATTTGAATATCCCCATTCATTATCATACCAAGAGATAACTTTTACGAAATTATTATTTAAAGATATTCCAGCTTTAGCATCAAAGATAGAAGTACGTGAATCACCTAAGAAATCAGTCGAAACAACATCATCTTCAGTGTAGCCTAAAATTCCTTTTAATTCTCCTTCCGAAGCGTCTTTCATTGCTTTCTTAACTTCATCGTAAGTAGCGCCTTTTTCTAAACGAACTGTTAAATCTACGACAGAAACATCTGCAGTAGGAACACGTAAAGACATGCCTGTCAGTTTTCCTTTTAACTCAGGTAATACTAGGCCAACGGCTTTCGCTGCACCTGTCGAGGAAGGAATGATGTTCTGATATGCACCACGGCCGCCTCTCCAATCTTTTACCGAAGGTCCGTCAACTGTCTTTTGAGTTGCAGTAACAGCATGAACAGTTGTCATTAATCCTTCTAAAATGCCAAATTTATCATTTAATACTTTAGCAATAGGTGCTAAACAATTTGTAGTACACGATGCATTTGATACAATGTTGTATTCTGCTTTAAGGTCTTTGTGATTTACCCCCATTACAAATGTAGGTGTGTCATCTTTGGCAGGAGCAGACATAATTACTTTTTTCGCACCAGCATCAATGTGTTTTTGTGCTAATTCTTGCGTCAAGAAAAATCCAGTTGATTCAATAATAACCTCCGCGCCAACTTCATCCCATTTTAAATTTGCAGGATCTTTTTCAGCTGTAATACGAATCGTTTTACCATTAACAATTAAATGTCCATTTTCAACTTCAACAGTACCATCGAATTGACCATGAGTTGAATCGTATTTTAACATATAGGCTAAATAGTCAGGTTCAACCAAATCGTTGATACCTACTACTTCGATATCATTACGTTTTACAGCTGCTCTGAAAGCTAATCGGCCGATACGGCCAAATCCGTTAATTCCAATTTTCATTTTATTAGTTTTTATTTAAATAATACTTTAATAGGTTTTGTACAGGTTCTCTAATTATAGTGCCAACGACTAGATGATGATCTTTTGCTATTTCTCTTAGCCATTCAGAATAATTATTTGCCACTGAACCGGTGAAATGAATTGTTGCATCAGGATATGATTCAGAAAGTGGTATCAAATAAGTCTTGATAAATATTTCTAATCCTTTCTTCACAATTCCTTCCATATAAGGGTCATCTTTATTTTCCAAAATAAAATCAGCAAACGAAGTTAAGAAGATATTTGGATTTGGCGTATTATAGATTTTGTCTAAAATTGTTTTTCTATCTATAGCGTGCTTATTGAGTAATTTTTCTCTAAAGCCCTGCGGCATTGCTTCTGTTAGAAAATCTTTAAGTATTTCCCTAGCCTGCCAGTTGGTAGAGCCTTCATCTGCTAAAATATAGCCAAGACCATAATTGTTTTCAATTATTTTTCTCCCGTTATAATAAGCAGCGTTTGAACCACTGCCAATAATGCCAATAATTCCTTTATCGTTACCAAATGTCGAAATAGCAGATGCTAAAACATCGTGACTAGCTTTTACTTTTGCATTTTTAAAGAACTGCGCAAAAACTTTTTCAATTTTTTGTTGTCGTTCTTTAGAAGATGCGCCAGCACCGAAGAAATAAATCTTCCGAATGCGTTCAGCATTATTAATTAAATGTGTGTTTTTATTTAGCAATTGATGGATAAAGCGTTCCTCTTGGATGTACGGATTGATACCCGTGGTCCGAAATCCATGGAGTATTCTACCTTTTTCAGCTAAACGCCAATCTGCATACCGTGATCCGCTATAAACAACTGCTATCATATGATTATATATTCATTACTCGCGAAATTGTAACTAATTCTTCATCAAGTTTTAACTCTTTACTTCGCAAGGCTTCCTCTAAACTTGTGGCTACTATTTCACTTCCGCGAATTCCAACAGTAGCACTTTTATTGCCCTTGATTAGTTCATTAACCGCAAAATACCCCATACGGGTAGCTAAGACTCGATCAAAGCTACTAGGTGATCCACCACGTTGTAGATGCCCTAATATACTAACTTTTGTGTCATAAAAATCAAATTTCTCGTTCACCCTTTTCGCAACATTATATGCACCCCCATTTTTATCACCTTCGGCAATAATAACAATCATAGATGTTTTATTTCGATCTTTCGCGACTGCTAATAGATCAATTAGCTCATCTATCGCTGTATCTTTTTCGGGAAGCATGATGGCTTCAGCGCCTCCAGCTACCCCAGCGTTTAAGGCGATACAACCCGAATCTCTACCCATGACTTCAACAAAAAACAATCTATTGTGCGATGCTGCAGTATCCTTAATTTTATCGATGGCGTCAATCACTGTATTGTTTGCAGTATCAAATCCCAAGGTATAGTCAGAGCCATACAAATCATTATCAATTGTTCCGGGTATACACATTACGGGTATACCAAACTCTTGCGAGAATAATTCCGCTCCTGTAAATGTCCCATCACCACCGATTGCAACTAGCGCATCTATGCCTGCATGACGCACGTTTTCGTATGCTTTTCTTCGGCCTTCCGGAGTTCTAAATTCTGGACACCGAGCAGATTTTAATATTGTTCCTCCCTTTTGAATAATGGAGCTAACTGAACGACTTACCATTTCTGTAAAGTCACCCTCAATCATTCCCTCATATCCTCTAAAAATTCCAGTTACTTTTATATTATTAAAAATTGCTGTTCGGACTACTGCTCGAATGGCCGCATTCATTCCTGGTGCATCTCCTCCCGATGTATAAACGCCAATCCTTCGTAAATTGTTCATTAGGTCTTACTTTATTTGAAATACGAATATAATGTGTATTTCTTACACTATTAAATTTTTTTAGTAATTTGTTTGTGTATTTGTTATAATTGTTGAGATTTTTACAATCATATTAATCAATTTTAAAAAAAATTAGGCTTTGCAAACTCACTTTACTATCGACTGCGTTATTTTTAGTTTTGAAGATGGCGAATTAAATGTTTTATTGGCTGAGAGGAATGAATATCCTTATAAGGACTGGTGGGCTTTACCGGGATATTTTGTTAATAAGTACGAAGAAATGGAAGATGCTGTTTCTCGTATATTATTGGAAATGACTGGTTTGAAAGATATTTATATGGATCAACTAGCTGCATTCGCAGGTGTTAAAAGACATCCAGAAGGCCGAATATTAACGGTTGCATATATGGCCTTGCTACAAATCGATGATGTGAGAAATAAAATTTCTTCAGGCACGAATTATATGCGTCAATTGAAATGGTTTCCTGTTTCAGATCTCCCAGATTTGGCATTTGACCACAAAGAAATTTTAAGCTTAAGCCTTGACAGATTAAAGAAGACTGTTACATATTCAACAGCCCCTTACGAATTATTACCTACTAAATTTACATTAACTCAATTGCAACAGGTATATGAATCTTTATTAAATAAGAAATTAGATAAAAGGAACTTTCGGAAAAAAATAAATAATTTGGGTTATCTAAAGGAGCTTAACGAAGTGCAAAAGGGAGTTTCTTACCGGGCTGCAAAACTTTATTCTTTTGATACAAAAAAGTTTCATAAACAATTTAATCAAGATTAATTTTCTTATCCATTATTTCTTTAGCGTCAATAATTTGTTAATTCTAATATTTTTGACATAAATGTGATATTATTTATTTTCTATTTTTTACTTTTGAACAATTTATTGAAATAGTCAAAAATTAAGAAAGGTAAAACATGGATAATCGTAAGGATCAAATTGTCGAGGCAGCGGTGAAACGTTTCTCTCATTTTGGGTTCCATAAAACTACAATGAACGAGATTGCTGATGATCTGCGAATTACTAAAGCTAACTTATATTATTATTATACCGATAAATCGGCTCTAATCATTGATGTAATAACTAAAATTGCAAACGATGTATATGATCTAGAAGAAAATATAATCATGCAATATTCTGGAAATCTTTTAGAAACTATGGCTGAATTGTTGGAAATGAGGGCTGTCAGTATGAAGAAATATTACATGTTACATATCAATGAAAATTTAGACTGGATAAAGGGTATTGATATTAATGGTGTTATGGAGTCATTTTATCAACGGGATATTCAACGACTTTGTATTCTTTTTCAAAAAGCAAAGGAATGTAACGAGTTACACATGGAAAATATTCAAGAGAGTGCACGAAGCTACGCTGAAATTATTAAAGGACTTAGTATTTTTCATGCAGTATCTGATATGATAACGGGAATTCCGGATGAAGATAATGTCAATAAAATTCTACTCAGCCAAAAACGAGCAACAAAATTTATATTTGATAGTAAAATTATTAGCAATAAATAGAAAATGAAGAGATCTAAAATAATAGCATTGATAATGACTGGTTTATTTTCCAGCAGCTTATTACATGCGCAAGAAACTATTTCTTTACAACAGGCGGTCAAATACGCATTAGAAAACAAAGCTGAGGCTAAGAAATCCAAATTAGATGTTGAAAACTCTGAGTATATGATTGACGAGGTTAGGGCAGGGGCGTTACCACAAATCAGTGGATCTGGTCAGCTAACCTATAATCCTTTGATTCAGAAGAATGCTATTACAATGACAACGGAAACTGGTGAGACAACCACCATGATTATGCAGTTCGGGCAACCTTGGCAAGGTACCGCTAATCTTCAGTTAAGTCAGCAAATTTTTAACCAGTCATTGTTCACTGGATTAAAAGCAGCAAGAACTACAAGAGAATTTTATGAAATAAATTCGCAATTAACTGATGAACAGTTAATTGAAAAGGTTGCAAACGCTTATTATGAAGTATATCAATCTGACCTTCAACTTCAAACCCTAGAAAATAATTTACAAAACACGACGAAAACTAGGGATGTGCTACAGGGATTGGTAGACGCAGGATTGATGAAAAAAATAGATCTTGACCGTACTTCAGTTGCAATCAATAATTTGCTTGCTCAGAAACAACAGTTAATTAATGCTCAAGAATTACGTGAGAATGCACTAAAATTTGCGATTGGCAAACCAATTACTGAGGATATTAAATTACCAGAAGAAACGTTCGATATTAATCCCTCTATTGCTTTAGAAGATTATAATCTGAATAACCGTACTGAGGTGAAGGTTATGGAAAAACAAATTGAATTGTTAGAACTCAATAAAAAATCGATAATTGCCGATTATTATCCATCGTTATCATTTACAGGGAATGTTGGTTATACAGGGTTTGGTGAACAGATTCCAATATTCAGTAGTAATGCAAATAAATCAGTTTTCTCAGCTATCGGATTGAACTTAACGATTCCTATATTTAATGGTGGCTCAACAAAAGCTAAAATTAACCAGGCAAATATAGAAATCAAAAAAGCACATGTTGATCTTGTTGATTCCAAATTGGGTTTAAATTTAGCAAGTGAAAATGCGAAGGCGCAAATCAAAAATAGCTTGTTAACTATTGACGCGAATAGAAGAAATGTACAACTGGCAAATGAAGTTTTAGATGATACGCAAAACAATTATAGAAATGGCTTGGCAACTTTAACAGATCTATTAGATGCCGAAAATGCTTATGCGGATGCACAAAATAATTTAAACACTTCACTTTTGAACTATAAAGTAGCGGAAGTACAACTTATAAAAGCGAACGGAAATTTAACATCATTGGTAAACGAATAATTAACATAAATACATGAAACGTACTATTATTACTATACTTATAATTATTGCTGCAGGAGCAGGGATTTATTATATATTACAAAAAAACAAAGCAGGAAATGCAGCGGAAACGGCAGTAGTTGCTCAAAAAAACTCCGCAGTAACTGTTCGTATAGATACTGCTAAAATGACTGAAATGAGTTTATCCTACCAAGCAAATGGAACCTTTATGCCTAAACAGGAAGTAACGGTCGCAGCTGAAACAGGAGGACGTGTTGTTAGAGTTCTGGTTGATGAAGGTTCTCGAGTTTCCGCCGGGCAAACTTTAGCTATTGTTGAAGGAGATAAACTCAATGTAAATGTGGCCAATGCACAAGCTTCTTATGATAATGCTCAGGCAAATTTGCAAAGATATGAAAGTGCCCTTTCAACTGGTGGAGTAACACAGCAACAGGTTGATCAAATGAAATTACAATTTGAGAATGCCAAGAATAATTTGCTAAGTTCAAAGTTAAATGCAGGTGATGTAACTATTAAAACATCAGTTGCTGGAATAGTAAATGCAAGAATGATTGAGCCAGGTGCCTATGTAAGTGCTGGTACTGCAGCTTTTGAAATTGTTAATGTGAGTACTTTGAAGCTTCGTGTTAATGTGGATGAGAAAAATGTCACTCCATTGAAGGTTGGTCAAAATGTTGACATCGTAGCAAGTGTTTATGCAGACAAGAAATTTAATGGTAAGATAACTTTCATTGCGCCTAAAGCTGATGGGAGCTTAAATTTTCCTGTTGAAGTTGAAATATCAAACAATCCTAATAACGAGTTACGTGCTGGTATGTACGGTACTGCTGAATTTGGCGGAAAAGAATTCTCTAATTTATTAGTTGTACCTAGAACTGCTTTCGTAGGTGCTATCAGTGATAATAAAATCTTTTTATTAAAAAATGGTAAAGCGATCGAAACAAAAGTTGTTTCGGGAAGAAGCTTTGGAAATAGTATTGAGATTGTAAGTGGGCTTTCAGCTGGTGATCAAGTGATCGTATCAGGTCAAATAAATTTGCTTGATCAAACTCCAGTAGAAGTAATTAAATAATTTGTGTAAGAAGGAATCTAAAAAATGAAGATTACTGAAATTTCCATAAAACGTCCGAGCCTAATAATAGTATTATTTATAATACTGACATTAGGAGGGATATTCTCATATTCTCAGTTGGGATATGAGCTGATACCGAAGTTTGATGTAAATGTAATTACTATTCAAACAATATACCCAGGTGCTTCTCCTACTGAAGTTGAGAGTACGGTTACTAAAAAAATAGAAGATGCGGTTTCCTCCTTGGAAAGTATCAAGAAGCTAGAGTCAACTTCCTTAGAAAACTTATCTATTGTAATGATAACGTTAAATGATGAGGCTGACGTCAACTTTTTACTTACAGACGCACAAAGGAAAATTAATTCCATATTGAATGATCTTCCAGAGGATGTGGAAGCTCCTTCACTAAATAAGTTTTCACTTGATGACATATCCATAATGAGTTTGGCTGTCACATCAAACTTATCAGAAAAGGAACTTTATGATCTTTTGGATAATAAAATACAACCCATTTTCGCTCGGATTAACGGTGTAGCAAAAGTGGATATGATAGGTGGCGAGGAACGTGAAATACAAGTAAGTATTGACCCCGAGAAATTAGAAGGATACGGATTAAGTGTTTCTCAAGTTCAACAAATTATCTCCCAATCAAACTTGGATTTTCCAACTGGAAATGTGAGCACGAGGGAAAATAGAACCACAATTCGTTTAGCGGGTAAGGTGAGTGATGTTGATGAATTAAGAAATCTTCCTATTTCAACCCCTTCGGGAGCATCTATTTTCTTAAGAGATATTGCCGATGTGCAAGATGGCATTAAAGAAATTGAAAAAATTGCTCGTTTAGATCAAGAAAACACCATTCTTTTACAAGTGTTTAAGCAATCGGATGCGAATGCTGTGGAAGTTTCCTCGCTAGTAAAAGAAACTATTAATACAGTAGAGAAAGATTACAGTAATAATAACGTAAAAGTCTTATTAGCTAATGACTCTACTGATTATACATTGAATGCTGCAAATAATGTGATGCATGATTTGGTTATTGCTATTGCTTTAGTAGGATTTATTATGTTATTTTTCTTACACAGTTTGCGTAATGCGGCGATAACTATGATTGCCATTCCATTATCACTGATAGCGACTTTCATCGGGCTTTTGTTAATGGGCTACACCCTCAACTTGATGTCATTATTAGGGTTGTCTTTGGTTGTTGGTATTCTTGTAGATGATGCGATTGTTGTTATTGAAAATATTCACCGTCATATGGAGATGGGGAAAAATAAAGTACGAGCGTCTTTTGATGGAGCTAAGGAGATTGGTTTTACGGTAACAGCTATTACGTTGGTTATCGTTGTCGTTTTCTTACCTATTGCTATGTCTACGGGTCTTGTTGCAAATATTTTAGCACAATTTTGTGTTACTGTAATTTTTGCCACATTGCTTTCCTTATTAGTTTCTTTTACTGTGGTACCTTGGTTGTATTCTCGTTTCGGTAAATTGGAACATATTAGACCTTCTTCTGTTATTGGTAAAATTGTACATGGTTTTGAGGCAGGTTTGACAAAATTCACACATTGGATTACCGAAATTCTTGAATGGTGTCTGAAAAACTGGAAAACTAAACTTAGTACATTGCTTTTAGCACTAGCCTTATTTATAGGTTCCTTCTTCTTGGTGGGATTAGGTTATATCGGTACCGATTTTTTCCCGGCTTCTGATAAAGGTGAATTTATGCTTCAATTTGAACTGGAAAAGGATGCTTCATTAGAAAAAACCAACTTTCTAACGCAGAAAGCTGAATCTATACTAAAATCCAAACCGGACATTGAAAGAATTATAACCACTGTCGGTCAATCATCAGATGGGGTTATGTCAACAGCTGGGTCTAGATATAAGTCTGAAATCCATGTAATAATGAAGGATTCTTATTTGGAAAGTTCAAAAGTATATTCCGCTATATTACAACGCGAGTTGGAATCAAAACTTATAGGGGCAAAAATACAATCTGTTAATATGGGACTAATGGGTGCTGAACAGGCTGCTTTGAAGTTAACTATTATCGGATCGGATATTGAAGATGCACGTGAATTTGCAGATAAAGCTGCTGACTTGTTGCGGGAGGTTCCTGGATCCACTGGTGTGAAGCTATCTTCAGAAGATGGAAATCCTGAAATTAGAGTTCAGGTAAACCGTGAGAAGATGAATTTACTAGGACTAAATGTCGCTACAGTTGGTATGACTATGCAAACCGCATTCTCTGGGAATACCGATAATAAATTTAGGGCAGGTGATAATGAATATGATATTAATATCAGGTTTGCAGAAACTGGACGAGCTAGTATTAATGATGTTAGTAATTTGAAGTTTATTAATAATCAAGGGGCGAGCATTACATTAAACCAGTTTGCAGAAGTTACTTATGGTTCTGGACCTACTTTATTAGAACGACGTGATAAATCTCCGTCAGTTTCTGTAACTGGTTCTGTCGTTGGCCGACCTACGGGTACAGTAGCTGCAGATTGGGAAACAGAGTTCTCTAAATTGGAACGGAAGCCAGGTGTAGTTTATGTGTGGGGAGGTAATATGGAAAACCAATCTGAAGGATTTGGAACTTTGGGAATTGCTTTATTAGCGTCAGTTATCTTAGTGTACCTAGTAATGGTTGCATTATACGACAGTTTCTCGACACCATTTGTTGTACTTTTCTCTATTCCTTTATCATTTATTGGTGCCTTATTACTACTAGCGTTAACCAATCAATCATTAAATATTTTTACAATCCTAGGAATTATAATGCTAATTGGTTTAGTGGCTAAAAATGCAATTTTATTAGTTGACTTTGCCAATCATCGGAAAGAAAATGGAGATTCAACGCACGATGCTTTAGTAGCGGCTAATCATGCTCGTCTTCGTCCAATTTTAATGACAACTATTGCCATGGTCTTCGGGATGATCCCTATTGCATTAGCTACTGGTGATGGTGCAGATAGTAATAGAGGTCTTGCCATTGTTATTATAGGTGGTTTACTTTCTTCCCTATTATTAACGTTGGTTGTTGTTCCGGTTGTTTATTCTATCTTCGATAGTTTTGGTAGACGATTTGGTAAAAAAGAAAAAACAGATTATGCGACATTGATCGACGCTGATTATGTGAAAAATGAAGATTACGTAGATGAAATGGAAGTGAAACACTAATTATTTCATAATAATTTAATAAAATAAAAAGCTCTCATTGCATTAACAATGAGAGCTTTTTATTTTATTATAATCTGCTACAGCAAAAAATTGTATACTAGCTTTTAAATTTCGCTTTTTGAAATTTTAATAGGACTTATTTTGTATAAAACTTTTTAACTTTTTTCTCTAAATCTAGTATCACGACCTCAGCAAAGTCTTTTTTTAATAAGTCACTAGCATGTCCCAATGCACCTGGACTAAAAACATTGATTTCCATTATTTTATCGCCAACTATATCCAAGCCTACTAAATACATGTTATCTTCTTTCAGCTTTTTAGATACCTTTTTTACCAACTTTAATATATCATCAGTAATTTCTGCGGCTTCGGCTTTTGCACCTTGATGGATGTTACTCCGTATTTCACCTTTTGATTGGACTCTTTTCACAGCAGCATATTTTCCGTCTTTCATTAACGGTTCTCCATTGATTAGAAAAAATCGTATATCGCCTTCGCTAGCTTTTGGTAAATATTCTTGTGCGATCACATAACCATCACGTGCAATGGCTTCCACTGTTTGTTTTAAGTTCTGATGCTCATTGTAATTAATCATAAATACATTCATCCCGCCTGAACCTTTAAGAGGTTTAAGTATGATATGATCTTTTTGAGCCTCCATAAACTTTAAAACATCTTGTTCGTTTCTTGTGACTAACGTTTTCGGTCTCACTGCTTTTGGAAAGTTTTCTAAATAAAGTTTATTATTTGCCTGAATTAGGTTGTCTGGATCGTTTATAACAAGCTTGCCATTCTTTTTCAATAATTGTGCAAAATGTATACCCGTGGAAGCTGCCCACGGTCTGCTAATCATATCAAGCGTAGGATCAAAGCGTAACCAAAGTACATCAATATTTGCAAAATCAATTAGTTCTTTTGGTACATCTTTAAGTTTTTTTATTAGCTGGGAAGATTGCTTTAGACCATCTTTAGGACTAACTAATCGTGCATGAGCGAGTATTTTATACTCATCCTGATAAACAAAATCCGCTAATCCGACATATAAAATAGTATGTCCTCTCTGAAGAGCTTTGAGGGCTAAGAGCGTTGTTGTGAAGAACTCTTCCTCTTTATGAGTCTGGTTGATTAGAAATGCTATTTTCATATAGATCTGCTGTTTTAATTAATTAATTTAAATATTGAACCTTTTGTTTTAACTTCTGACCATTTTTCGCTGTATTCAGGAAAAAGGTATCTTGGTGTGATTGCTGGTGGAATTAGAATTTCTTTTTGAAGTAAATCTTTTATGATAGGGAGGTAATCTTTTCGGATTTTACCCATCATAAGGAGGTGCACATTATTCCCTTCTTTTAAATAGGTTAAAAGCTCTATAATCCCTTTTAAGTATAATGCATCTTTTGTTAATCCACCTCCTCTGTACACACGCATGGAAATTTGAAAAGCCGTCTCCGGTGAAAAATTATATTGATCGATTAACAAACCAAATGTATCTCGAAATGAACTTCCTAATAACATATGATGTACTACGATGACTCTTGCGGCAATAATCCTAAGTCGTTCGTTGTTTAATCCACCTACAATAAATTCAGATAATACAGCTAAACCTTCCTGTAACTCCTCATATCCCGGTACTCCTAAACTGAACAGGTTCAAGGGCTGCATTCGACCATTGAAATAAGTGACAACATGGGTTCCAATTTCATGTTGAATTAAAGCCTTCGCTCTTGATTTCGTTATTTTATATTCCTGTGAAATGTTCAGCGCTCCCCGATTAACCATCACACCAGAAATATCTTCACGGACTCGAACGGAAGAATTAAATTCCGGATTCTGTTTTTGAAGGAACCGAATTTCCTCACGCGCTAATTTTGCGAACTCGTGAGCATTTATCATTTCCTCCGTCTTTTTATAATTTAATTGCGGATCTGTCATCATCAGTATTGATAAGGCTGTATTGTAGAGTTTTTCAGATACGTTTCCAAAGACCTGCAGACTACCGTGGACAAAATCGTCCTTTCCTCGATCAGCAATCATTGTTACCATAGAGTCTAATTCCGTTCTTTTATCTCTGAATATATAGGCCATCGTAGGATCATAAATATCTTCAATTCTAAGATTATATAATCTTCTTTTGACAAGATCTGGATCTATATGAAGTGGACGATAAAGGAATTTTGGAGTTTTCCAGTATTTATCCTTTTTAAACTGTATCCAAGCTTCATGTGTATTTAAGGGGGTTACCATTAAGAGGAAGTCAAATTTTTTACTTTCTTGCGCCAGTGCTTGGTCAATGTCTACCATCAATGGTGTAAGCTCTTGCTGAAAAACTATGTGTTGTGCAGTTGCATTTAGGTGTGTATATACGCGTAGAAATTCAAAAAATAGCCTTGATAATGATTTTGCAAGTGTTTCTCGATAAACTCGGATAAGTATAGGAAGTATATTTTCATTATTATCGAGATAATTTTGCTTTATTGATATGCCCAGCAAGAGAATTTGTTTATTTTGAAGTTCTTTTTTACTAAAAAGTGGTGGTAGATCAGGTGATTGAGGTATCTCTAAATCCTTGGATAGTTCAATCTGAATCTCAGGTCCTTCGAGTCTTATGTTTCTTTCAAAATATTCTGCGAGGGGTAATAAATCTTTTTGTGCAATATGAATTTTTATATCTTTTTGTTGATCGCCTTGAGCGATCCAAGCTTCCACCAGAAGACAAGCTCCAAACTCCTTTGCCAGTTTTTGAGCAATTGGATGAATCCATTCATCTAAGGGAAAATCTGAAGATTTGGAAACTATACTAGCATTCTCTGTTTTCGCTAAATCGACTAGCATTTTATCTCGTTTGTTAGCTTCCGGCACTCGATAAATGAATATATAAGGGACTATTTTATTAAAAATAAACTTTCCAACATTTGGTATTTGGTAATGTATTGGGTCTCTTTTACTTATAGCGTTTAGAATACTTATTAGAGGTTTATTCTTTTCTGTCATGTCCAAAATATTTATTTAATACTCCTATCGAATTTAATAATACTTGTTTACAGGAAGTTACCTTCTGTAAATCAGGTGTTGCGGTCCATTCATCCATAAAATCCTTCCTAAATTCAAAAGAAATAACACATCCTTTATCTCCATGTAATTTATTTATTCTTTGAGAGAGATAACCTCCCTTGAATTTAATATTTTCGCGAATATCAGTCGGCCCATTATAGAGTTTGTCTCTTGATATACATGTTTTTAAATTTTGAATTAATTCCTGCCATCGTGGATCAATATGAGCGGTACCTAAGTTTATTTCTGGATCTGTTTCTTTATTGATGGCTTGTGTTGGGCCTTCTCTTTTACAATTATAACTATGAATATCATACAGGACGAAATAACCAAATTTTTGAATGGTTTGGTCGATCAGTTCTTCTATTTGTTTATATATTAATATATGTTCTGCATACATTTTTTGGACTATTTCAGCTGGTAATATTTCTTTCCAAACTGTTAATCCCCACGCTTGCTCAGGTTTCAAATAAACGGCATCTAAAATTTTACGATTTAAATCCAATTGAAAACGTGAACTTGCGACTATAAACTGGTTAATCGGTAATTCAGCCATTAACGCGGTGTATGGGTCTTCTTCTCGTAATCTCTCGCTCTCATTTATTTTTAAATAAGATGTTAAACTAGGATCTACAAGATGTCCATCATGTATTGCAAAAGCCCAAAAAGGACTATCAACTTTTTGAATATGAAGTTTTGTTAACATAAGATTCTTAGTTTACTTACTTATTAATAAACAATAAATGGATTTAAAAGTTTGTAGTCGAAAAATGTAATCGACTTATTTTTATTTTTTTGGTTTAATAATAATAACTTTTGAGGTAGAATACTTTTATCAAGTTATTTTCGTTGTATTTGTGTAACCAATTAGAAAGGAGGATGTTGTGAATATATTTCATCGCGTTGAACATTGGGGAGATACGCATCACCCAAAATGGATTGATTTTATTCGTGTGTTTCTGGGTATTTTGATCTTTGCAAAAGGAGTTAGCTTTATTATGGATAGGGATTCGGTAGCCGATCTTATTCAAAGAACTAATTTTCAGCTTTCCATTTGGAGTGCGGTGCATTACATCGTTTTTGCCCATGTGGTAGGCGGTATTTTTATTGCCTTAGGTCTTAAAACCCGATTTGCTGTACTCATCCAGCTTCCCATTCTTATAGGAGCTGTTTTCTTTGTCAATATTACAAATGGATTTAGCTTTTTGAACTCGGAATTTTGGCTGTCTTTAGTCGTTCTTATTGTCTTAATATTTTTCTTGATCGTCGGTTCAGGTCCTATGTCTCTAGATAACGAGATGGATAAAGTCGGCTATAAAAGGAGGATTTAATAATTCTTAGTAGTGATCTGCTTTTCGTGATACGTAATATAAGGGTGGGGAACAAGGCTTATTTTAACAAAATAATCATGCTTTAGCGAAGAGCATTTTCCTTTATCAGTTTTAAATGAAATTTTTTTTAATTAGTGGTTTTAGAGAGTTTGCGCATTGATAGCGTAACATACATTTTGTATAGTATGCAGGAATAATCAACATTAAATATCTAGCATCCCTGACTTGGAATACCATTCAAATGTCCGCCAATATTTATCTTTAAATATGTCATAGCTTACTTTTAATTTATTGGCATAGTTTGCCTCTATTTCTCGTAGTACGACGCTAGGTCCCCTAAATCCTTGACAAGCATAGAAAATTTCTATATTTCCATTGACTTTGTGCCAGCCAATAAAAATATTGCCTTTATTTTCTGGGAGCATTTTATCCAAATCATCGTGAATTTGATTGATTAACAGGGATGTTGGGTCATCAATGATATCATTTTCACTAACTGATTCCAAAATAACACTTAGGATCCAGGGATGTGAGGCTTTAAACTGCCAGTGGACTACATTTGCATTGATATAAGAAACAATAGGTGTATTATCATCTATGATACCTTCAAAACCTATATACTCATTATCTTTAGAATTATATTTAATATGATGGTATTTCTCGACAAATTCTTTTTCACGCCAAATCAAATAATCCTTCAACTTACTTACCGGTATTAATTCCTTATTTGATTCATTTAGGGCAGCGATTTGAATTTTGTCAATTGATTCTATCATGATTTCTTCACCCAAGTAATTTTCAAGAAATAAATAAATTCCATTGAAAATTTCTTCGTAAGCTTCTTCATGAAAATTGTTGTAGACCAACATTAAATCGATTTCATCGGGATATTCCGTGTGAATAATCGGGTAAAATTTAATATTATGTTTAGTAAAAATTAAATTATCAAACTTTATATCAAAATCTAATTTTGGATTGGCTGGCTTTAGCGCTCGAAATTGCCAGCGGGTTATTTCCGGTGCTGAAGCCACTAATTCTTCTACCAAAAATACATTTTTAGGCACTCCCACTGGGGTAAAGATCAATTCTGCCAACGATTCATTTTCCATCCCCACTAAGAAAAAAATGCCTTCGTTAATTTCTTCAAGCTTGGTCGTTAAATCTTCAAAAAAATCTTCTTCTACACCCTTGCCGGATTTTATTGTCTTGAAAAAATCATCACTATGTAAGGTGAAAAATCGCCAGAAGTTATCAAACTCATCAGCATATCTTTTTGAAGTATTTGATTGTATCTGATAACGATCCATAGGTTCGATTAATTTGTTTAGAAAGTTGGCTGTTAGCTTTTGTAAGCTTTGGAGACGGGTTATTAAATCGAACCCTTAGTTGCTATAATAAGCTAATTAGGGTTCGATTGTACCTTTTTAATTACTCTGCAATAGGAGCAGGGGCCTCCTCATTAAATAGGGAAAGGTCTTTTATAAGCAAATACCAAGATATTATTTTCTTGATATCAGATGAATAGACTCTAGACTCATCATGATTTGGTGCTACCTCTCTGAAAAATTCTCTTAATGTTTGTCCATCGGTTTTTACATCGGGAGTTGCAACATTGTTTGTTTTAATCGTTTCAAATATATCCAATAATCGAATTTCTTCCTCATCTCCATAAATTGTGATGTCCTCTAAGGTTGCCATCTTAGTATTAGAAAGATTTACAATTAATTTGTGTTTCGCTTCATCCAATGTTTCTAATACAAACCCACCTTTGTTTTGACCAACTAATTTAAATAATCCTGGTTTTCCAGTTACAGATACTAGTCCTCTTAAGTTCATGATGCTTGTAATTAATCTTCAATAATTTCAATTCCTACTATTTGGTCTCCCTGACGGATATCATCAACTATATCAACATTCTCTATCACCTTACCAAAACAAGTGTGGTTACGGTCAAGGTGTGCTGTATTGTTTCGGCTATGACATATGAAAAATTGAGAACCACCAGTGTTACGTCCCGCATGGGCCATTGAAAGAACACCGCGTTCGTGATGTTGATTATTTCCATCTAATTCACAATCTATTTTATATCCTGGACCACCAGTTCCTGGCATTCCAGTTGCACCTTCACGTGTATTAGGACAACCTCCCTGTATTACAAAATCAGGAAGTACTCGGTGAAAATTCAATCCATCATAGTATCCTGATTTTGCTAATTTGATAAAATTAGCCACTGTATTAGGAGCATCTTGTGTGTAGAATTCCACAGTCATATCTCCTTTTTCTGTTTTAATAATTGCTTTACTCATTTTATTAGTCAATTTTCTTAAGATACAAAGATAAGGTTTATACTTTAATTTTAAAGTTTGTGGATAAGTTGTTGAAAATCAGTTTTGTATTACAGTGTCCGAAGTGTTACTTTTAATACAAAGTATTGGAATTCATTTAAATATAGAAAGTATGCAAAAAAAAATGATTATAACTGATTGGGCTCTGGCAGATCAGCCGCGCCAAAAATTGTTAACACAGGGGCGTAGGATAGTTACAGATGCAGAACTTTTAGCTATATTAATTGGTTCTGGTTCGAGGCAAGAGACGGCGGTTGACTTATGTAAAAGAATTCTTAATAGTGTTTCACAGGATCTCCTTTTACTTTCCAAGCTTGAAGTTCATGAACTATGTCAGTTCGCAGGAATTGGAGAAGCTAAAGCAATTTCTATTATAGCTGCCCTGGAATTAGGAAGAAGAAGACAGGGAATTACAAGCTCGAGTTCTACCATGCTAAATAGCAGTAGACTGGCGTATGAATATTTAAAAAATCAAATGCAGGATTTACCGCATGAAGAATTTTGGGTCATCTATTTAAATACCGCTTGTCATGTGATTGATAAACAAATGATCGGCAAAGGAGGCAATGATTTTACCCCTGTGGATACCCGCATTATTTTAAGGCATGGATTAATTAATAAGGCACATGCGATGATCTTGGCCCATAATCATCCTTCGGGAACTTTAAAACCTAGTAAGGCGGATATATTATTGACCACAAGGATCATTAAAGCATCTCAAGAGGTCGATATAGTTGTACATGATCATCTTATATTTACCGAAAATAATTACTTTAGTTTTAGGGATAAAGGTATGTTGGAAAAATAATATTGAATTTCCACAAAGTGAAACAAACCATTTTAAAAACTAATGAAACCAATTGGTGGACATTGGTGTTTATATTATTAAGGATTATAAAATGGCAAAATTTAACTTTCATCCAGCAGCTTCACGTGGACAAACTGATTTAGGATGGCTAAAATCACACCATAGTTTTAGTTTTGGTGGATATACTGATGTCAACAAAATGCATTTTGGTGCATTACGTGTTTTAAATGATGATATGGTTACCATGGGAATGGGGTTCTCACCCCATAGGCATGAAAATATGGAGATCATTAGTATTCTACTTTCTGGTGAATTAGCCCATAGCGATAGTATGGGGAATGGTTCAGTAATTACTAAAGGTGATATTCAAGTTATGAGCGCTGGGAGCGGTATTGAACATAGTGAATTCAACCACAGTAAAACAACCACAGTGGAATTTCTTCAAATATGGGTCATACCAAATTTGATGAATATTGAACCTCGGTATGATCAACAAGCTATTGATTTCGAAAATGCTACGAATTGTTTTTTACAAATTGTCTCACCAAATAAAAATGATTCAGGGGTATCGATCCAGCAAGATGCATGGTTTTATTGGTCAATTTTTGAGTCTGGTTTTGAAAGAGAGTATGTGTTTAAAAATAACATTAATGGTTTATACATTTTTGTTTTGTCTGGAAAAATAGAGGTATGTGGTCAAGAATTGGCGACTCGTGATGGCCTTGAGATTTTGGGATCTCCACACGTTCATATAAAGGCGACAAGCCAAGCTGAATTCCTATTAATGGAGGTGCCCATTTAAAGCTAAAAATTATAGTGAATAGCAATAATAAAAATTATCGCTATTCACTATTTTAATGACATTTATTGTAAATCCCAACCCGCAATTTTTGATACAGTTCTGGGAATATCTACATTATCCATTTTATGATTAAATTTTTCAGCTCCTACACCTATGGCATAAATCGGAATGTATCCTGCTGAGTGCCCTCCTGAAGTCCATCCAATGGAAGAGGCTTTATTCAAAGCAGCAATTGCTAAGGCAGCAATCTTATTATTCGTTGCGTATAAACTTTTGGCAGTTTCATTTTGATGATTGATAAAGCTATTTTCAAAGGCAACGTGTATTTCTTGTTCGTCCGTTTTAGAAACCTCAATTTCTTTCCATAAACCTAAATGTTGACCTAAAAATTCTTTTACTTCTTCCCAACTTGCATTTGGTTTTTTATTTCGGAAATCATTTAAAAGTGTTGATACTTCACCTTGTGATTTTTTTTGATCTAGTAGATTTTCTACTCGCAATGTAGAGCTCCCATTCCCGACAACTAAACCTCCGGTTTCATGATCTGCTGTGACAACAATTAGCGTTTCTTCCGGATGTTTTAAGTAAAAATCATATGCCTTTTTAACTGATTCATTGAAACTCAATACTTCTTTTACCACAGTTGCGCCGTCATTTGAATGACTTGCCCAATCTATTTTACCACCCTCAACCATTAAGAAGAAGCCATTATCGCCTTGAGACAAAGTTTCGATTGCGGCATCAGTTATTTCGGCCAACGTTAAATCATCTCCTTGTTGATCAATGGCATATTTGATTGAACTATTATCAGCACCTTGGTTATTCATAAGAATCATTTTAGATGTTCTGTTCTTAACTTTTTGATAATCTTTTAATCCATAAAGAAGCTTATAACCTGCTTTTTCTAATTGTGGAAGTAAGGATGGAACTTCTTGCTTTTTTGCATTTGTATGTGGTTTTAAAAAACCCGACCCAGCAAAGAAATCAAAATCCGAATCAATAATATCTTGGCCAATCTCATAATACATATCTCTATTCGGTTGATTTGCGTAAAAAGACGCTGGCGTGGCGTGATCAATACTAACGCTTGTTGTTATACCTACCTTTAATCCTTTTTCTTTAGCAAAATAGGCTAAGCTTTTATATGATTTAACACCTGCACTGTCCATACCTATCACGCCATTTTTTGTTTTATAACCAACTGCTAGTGCTGTCCCACCTGCTCCTGAATCAGTTACACCATGCGATAAGGAATTTGAAGTTGCAAATGATGCGTACGGAAATTTACTGAATACCAACGGAACGATTCCAGTTTGTTTTTGTAGGGCAGCGGCATACAGTTCAGTTGCATGAATTTGCCCAAACCCCATACCGTCACCTATCATAAAAAAAATGTATTTAGGAGGTTTCTGTGCGTAACTAAAGGTTAGTGAAACGCATAGAGCTAATAATAAAATAGAAATTTGTTTTTTCATGATCGATATAAGTATATATGTTTACAAAGTTATGTTTTGGATATTAAGATAATGTTAATACTAACTCCAAATTAATTAAATAATACTTAATAAATGGTTATGTTTCCTAGTATATATACTATGGGATATTCCAGATACTGGGCTAAAAATACGAATTTTACTAGATACCCATTAGGTAATCAAAATATCATGTGAATGCAAACAAATTGTTACACTGTTTGTTATTTTTTTTATACCAGTATATTATTATTATGGAAAATAACTTAATAAATACAGCACGATCGTTTTTTAATGAACAATCGTACCAGGAACTTGCCAGTAAGGAAAACCTGCAAATCGATCAGGTGAAACGCGGTATTGATACAGCTATTCCGTCTTTATTTCTGGGATTGCAAAAGAAAACAGGCTTTGATTTACAAGCGATTCTTGATAAGTTCAAGCAGCATTTTGTTGGATTTAATTTTTCGGATATAACTCATCTATGGAAGGATGAGGAAAGTGGCTCATTGCCCACTGGTGATTCACAAAATTTACTGGGTTCACTTTTTGGAAGAGATCTTGATAATATTGTGCCACATACAGCGAGTTTTTTAGGTTTAGATCAAGGAACATTGCATAATTTATTTAAAGCTGGATTACCTGCTGTAATAGGTGCATTGACAGCAAAAGGGACAAATTGGGATGCGACCTCTATCGAAGCTGATTTGAATAATAATAGACCAGAATTTTTAAAGGCACTTCCTGCTGGACTTCCTCTAAATATATTAGGTGACTCTTTATCTTCAACCGAACACACGCTACCGGTTGATTCAGAAATTGTAACCCCTGTTCGCGAAACAATCGTTACGCCTGAAGAACCTGCTGTTGATCCCGTAAAAAATGTTTTAATCGAAGATCCTGTAATTTCAAAATCACGTACAGAACCCATTACTCCAATTCCTGATGAAAGGAAAAAGGGAGGCGGCCTTTGGTGGCTTTTAATACCCATTATTTTATTGATTTTATGGTTTCTCTTCGGAAAAGGATGTAACCGGGAAGATGCTGCACCAATTGTCAACGATAGTCATGTTGACTCCTTAATCACCGAAAATGAGGTAGATAGTAATCTCAATTTAGTTGATTCAGAAACTGGTGTTAACAATGAGAGTATAGTGGTTACTTTACCCAATAATGTTGAATTGAATGCCTATAAGGGTGGGATTGAAGATCAATTGGTTATGTTTTTAAATTCCGATTATAAAGGTTTATCGGATGATGAATTAAAAAACCGTTGGTTTGATTTTGATAATTTAAATTTTGAAACGGGAACAGCTAATATTCTTCCTGAAAGTCAGGTTCAATTAGACAATTTGATTGCCATTTTAAAAGCATATCCAGAAGTTAAAATTAAAGTAGGGGGATATACGGACAAAACGGGGAACGAAGATGTTAATCTTCGAATTTCAAATGAAAGGGCAATGGCTGTAAAAACTGCTTTAAATGCGCAAAATGTTGGAGATCGTGTCACCGAAACTGAAGGTTATGGATCAGAATTTGCTAAATCCGAGGCTTCGGCTCCTGAATCAGATCGAATAAAAGATAGGAGGGTGGCCATTAGTGTTAGAAAATAGTGCGATATTGATCCAATCGTAGATTTTAAATTTTTAATAGTTTAAAAACAGAAAAGGGAGCAATTATTTGTTCCCTTTTCCTATTGATAATATACTTCTTTTGTTATTTTTACAACATGCTTAATACAACTCAAAAAAACATGATTCAAAGTGATTTTGAAAAGTTTTTCAAGTCATTACATAAACAGAATAAAACACTGGATTTTGAGTTATTTGGGAAATATGGGGCCTCTATTTTAAATTTTTATGTTGGGAGTTCTCTTCTAAATGTTCAACAAAAATTGGAAGCATCGCAGTATCTTTGTGCACTTTTTAATGCTGGATTAGGCAATATAATAAGTGCTGATGATTTGATGGAAATTTCGGACCTGATATTTAAAGACCAAACGCTAGATTATGGTATAATTAATTCGGTCTTTGATTAGTTGAATGTCAATTGTTTTCAAAATTCCAAACTAAATTCGAAATATCAAAACCACAGTCTTTTGCGTATTGAGTATACAAATCGATTCTCTCTTTTGGTATTTCCTTTGTTCGACTTAAAATCCACATTCTATCCAAATTATTTCCAAAAATTAACATGTCTTGGTAGTTTTCGTCAACTTTGACAATATTATAATTTGAATAAAAGGGTGTGAAAAATGCGGCCTTAAATATGCCCAAATTCTTAACAGCGTTTAGTTTTATTTTGGATTCTATTTTTACATGATTGTGTTTTACTAAATTGTATCCCGTAAGTGTACCATAGTATTGACCATTATCATTTTTAAAAAAAGATAACTTAATTTTCCTCAAATTATTTTCTTTACGGTTATCTAGTCGTGCAATTTGCTGCCACTCTCCTAAAAATTTTTCTATCTTAAAGTCATTGATCACCTCCACACTTGATCTGATAGGCTTTAAATAATTGTATATAAATGTTCCCACGGCCAATGCAGTGAAAGTAAGTAGGCTTTGCTTTTTATCCATTGTTAAGTTTTAAGAAGAAAACAGTTTAAGTAATAAAATGTTTAAAGAGTTTTCTAGCTTTGCAGTAAAAATAATAGAATTGTATTCTAAGGAAGAAACAAAAAAAATTAAAGAGTCATTTTGGACCACTTTAGGTAAGTATTTATCTTTAATTCCCGTATCTGATGGTAGCAAAGTAAATTGGATAAATTATAAAACTGGAATTAAATATTTGGTGTTTAGAATGGACGTCAATTATAAAGGTGGGGTAATTGCTATAGAGATATGCCACCCGGACCAGCATGTGCGCTTACAAATGCTTGATCAATTTCAACAATATGCTTTACTATTGGAAAGTGAGTTAGGAGAAAAATGGGAATGGAATAATGATTATATAGATGAGTTTGGGCGACCAATAATTAGAATCTTTAAGGAAATTGACGGTGTTAACATTTTTATAAGGGAGGATTGGCCAAAATTAATTTCATTTTTCAAACCCCGCATCATGGGTTTGGATAGTTTTTGGTCCACTGCAAAATATAGTTTTGAAAAATTTAAGTATGTATAATATGAAATTAATGGTGAAATTTGTTTTAGTAATTTTCTTATCCATTCAAAGTCAGTATGGGTTTTCGTGGGGAATGACTGGACACAGGGTAATAGCTGAAATTGCTGAACAACATTTGTCAAAAAAAGCGAAACGAAATATCCAAAAATTGATTGGACAACAAAAGCTGGCTTATTGGTCAAATTGGGCGGATTTTATTAAATCTTCACAAGATACTTTATTGACTAAAACAGGATCGTGGCATTTTTTAAATACGGAGGCAAATTTAAATTTTGACCAGTTTACCAATGCCCTGCAAGAGACTTCAGATGTCAATTTATATAAGGCCTATAAAAGAGTCAAAGCGGACGTTGTAAATAAGAATTTGAATCTTAAAAAAAGAAGAGAAGCTTTATATTTTATGATCCATTTACTTGGTGATGCGCATCAGCCAATGCATGTGAGTAGGGCCATAGATTTAGGCGGAAATAAAATTTCTGTTAAATTCTTTGGTCGAGAATCAAATATACATCGCGTTTGGGATAGTGATTTGGTTGATAATGAAAAATATTCTTATACGGAATTTGCGCGCGTCTTAGATTATGAGAAGGCGTTTTTTAAGCAATATACGAATTCATCCTTTGAAGAATGGCTTTATGAATCCCATCAGCTGGCCAATATCATTTATGCTGATGTCGAAAAAAACAATAATTTGTCTTATGCTTATATTTTTAAATTTAAGGATCCAATGGAGCTCTGTTTGTTAAAAGCAGGTCTGCGGCTGGGTAAGGAATTGAATGAGATTTTTGGTTAATTAATTGTTTAACGTCCAATCAAAATAGGAGGCTCTTCCTAGTATGTGTGAATTTTCAAGTTGAAAAGTGACATCTATATAATCATGATTACTACTATCGACCTCACTGCAACAAAATCGACGTGAAACTAGAAAGCTTAATCGAAAGGAACCAGCTCTTTTGTCTATATCATATTTGAAATTAGCGGTTTTGAGTTCAGAAATTTCCGGACTACCATCTTTGTTTTCTAACTTATCAAATATATAAGATTTAAGATCATTTATTGTATTATCAGGAGCTAGCTTTAAAAAATCCATATTTTGAAGCTGGAATTCATTGTATTCGTTTTTTCGCAGTGAAATTTTAAACTCAAAATCCATGTTTAACGTTATATTTAAATATTATTTATTTTGTGATAAATTAGTTAGTGCCTTGAAAACAAAGTAATCATTGTCTTTGTTTGATAAGTCCATATTGGATTTATTAAAAGTTATATTTCTTGTATGCTTATTTAATTGATAAACATCTGATTTCAGTAATCTAAAAGTAATTCGATTACTCATCACGTTAAGTTTATCTTCCCAAAAACTTACTCGACTTAATATTATTTGTTCGAATAATTGCTCACGAATCCTTTGCATAAAATTTATATGATTAATATTTGTTCTTGATGTTGCACTAGCGTAGATCATTTTTCCTTTAAAAAATGGTTTTTGAACACCATTTCTTGTAATTTTGACAGGATGTTTTTCCTTAAAAAGTTCAATATGGATAAATTCTAAATTCGGAGTCTTTGGATCTGATTTATTGCTAGTCTTTTTTTTGAATTGGCGAACAAGTGTTTTTAACTCATCTAATGTGTACAGTGCGTGAGCATATAAAATTGGTGTTGTAGATGAATCGTAGTCTATTCGAATTCCATAATATTCGGTGGTAATTAAAATATATTCCTTTTTGTCGATAGAGATTAGCATAAGACACAAAATAAAGTATTTTAATGTATTTACATAGTTATTAATTTATTTAATCTATTACTTTTTTTTGTAGAATTGTTATGTTTGCATACAAATCATAGGGTCAGTAAAAATATTAAATGTTAATTATGAAGCAATACGTATTAATAACTGCTTTGTTGGCTAGTTTTGGATTAACTAAAGCTCAAGAGCATCAAGCAATAAACTTGTCATATATGGACAGCTCTGTTCGTCCCCAGGACGATTTTTATAACTATGTCAACGGAAACTGGATGAAAACAGTGGAGATTCCTGCGGATAAAGCCCGTTGGGGATCTTTTGATCAATTGCGTGAAAACACCGATGAAGGATCACTTAAGATTTTACAGAAATCCTTAAATGAAAATTTTGAAAAAGGTTCAGATGGTCAAAAGATAGCTGATTTATACAAATCGTATGTTGATTTTTCAACGCGAGATAAAAAAGGAATTGAACCGATTAAAGTGCAGTTAGACGATATAGATCGTATTGAAGACTTGGATCAGCTTTATGATTACTTTTTAAAGTATGCTACAATTGGTGGGAACCCATTTTTCGGAGGCTACGTTTCAGCACATATGAAAAACAGCAATATTAATGCTGTTTATTTGGGTGGAGGCGGACTTGGATTGGGCCGCTCGTACTATCAAAAAGAAGATGCAAAAAACACAGAAACTTTAGGGAACTATCAACAATATATTAACACAATATATGGTACAGTAAACCCTAAAACCAAAGATCTTAAGGGACCTAAGATTGTTGAATTTGAAAAGTTAATTGCTTCTAATCTTAAAACTGTTGAAGAATCAAGAGATGCTCAGAAGCGTTATAATCCTATTGCGGTCAAAGATTTGGGATCTATAATTAAGAATGTTGATGTTGCAAAATATATTCAAACTTTGGGATTTACCGCTGATACGGTTATCATTGGTGAGCTTAAATATTACCAACACTTAGATGAAATTCTTAATGAGAAAAATCTTCCTGTAATTAAAGAGTATTTGAAATTCCATGTAATGGATGATGCAACAAGCTACCTAACAAAAGAGTTAGATGCATTATCGTTTGAATTTTATGGTAAAAAGCTGCGAGGACAAAAGGAACAACGTGTTCTTGAAAAACGAGGTTTAGAGTTTGTAAATGGAGTCGTAGGAGAATTATTAGGTAAATTATATGTGAAGGAATATTTTCCAGAAGAAGCAAAACAAACCTGTGAAGAGTTAGTACAATATTTACTTAAATCATTTGATTACCACATCAAGAATTTAGCGTGGATGTCTCCTGAAACAAAGGAAAAGGCATTGGATAAATTAGCTAAATTTACAGTTAAAATAGGCTATCCAGATAAATGGAAAGATTATTCTGCATTAAATATTGGTACAGACCTGGTTGAGAATGTTCATGCGATAAATAAATGGGCGTTTGAAAAAAATCTTGCTAAGCAAGGAAAGGCTGTTGATAAATCGGAATGGGGAATGAGTCCACAAACTGTCAATGCTTATTATAGTCCATTATATAATGAAATTGTATTCCCTGCAGCAATTCTTCAGGCCCCTTTCTATGACTATAAAGCCGATCCGGCCGTTAATTTTGGTGGTATTGGTGCGGTAATTGGTCACGAACTGTCGCATGGATTTGATGATTCTGGGTCGCAATATGACGGGGATGGAAATTTAAATAATTGGTGGACTGCGGAGGATAAAACTAAATTTGAAAAAGCAACTGATGCTTTAGTAGCTCAGTTTGAAAGTTATGAGCCAGTTCCAGGGGTTTTCGTCAATGGACGCTTTACTTTAGGTGAAAATATTGGTGATTTAGGAGGGTCCTCTGTTGCATTCGATGCTTTGCAGATGTATCTTAAGGATAAAGGAAATCCGGGATTAATTGATGGTTATACGCAAGATCAGCGATTCTTCCTGTCTTGGGCGACCATTTGGCGGACTAAGACAACGGAGGAATTTGTTGTTAATCAAGTAAAGACAGATCCGCATTCACCAGCCCAGTACAGAGCTGTGGGTCCCATAATTAATTTAGATGCTTTTCATAACGCATTTGAAACAAAAGCTGGGGATAAAATGTATTTGCCTAAAAAGGATCGTATCGTAATTTGGTAATCCTCAATAATAGAAAATAGAGGTAATATTATATAAAAAAAGGGGCTGTATCAAAAATAAACGATACAGCCCTTTCTATTTGTGATTTTTTTTGGATGAAAATCCATTTCTTCAAGCTCTAAAAGATATTCTTTGAAAATTGGTCAATTTTAGCCTTTAAAAAGCC
>Ga0233365_1000061_pt1 | contig 66246 bp, 102 predicted proteins | sample ElkDunMinimDraft_27_FD_191535 | JGI IMG/M metagenome (GOLD analysis project Ga0233365, IMG submission 191535) | Fecal eukaryotic communites from dung pellets of Tule Elk in California, USA - Elk Dung C36 | ecosystem: Host-associated > Mammals > Digestive system > Large intestine > Fecal...
CAGCCATCAGCCCTCACCTCCGGGCACGGTCAGGTGGCCCTCGGCACAGGTGAACGCCCCGCCCGCGTGGACAACCGCAGCGGTCTCCACCCCGCAGACCAGGCAGACGCGGAACTCCTGCACGACCAGCGCGAACGGCGGGCGGGCGGGCCGGCGGTGGCGGCCGGACGGGCCGGGCCAGTACCGGCCGAGGATGGTGGCGACGGCCCCGACGGTGGTGATGGCCCCGGCGAGGGCGGTCTCGAAGCCGCTCATGACGCGCCCGCCTTCGGCCTCGGCGGCTGGTAGCCGGGCTGCCAGATGCTGCTGTCCTGGATGGGGCCGCGGGCGGGGAGGCCGCACGCGTCGTCGAGGCGGGCCTGGAGCCGGTCCGCGCGCCTCGTCTCAGCGGCACGCTCGTCGAGGAGCCGGGACACGATCTTCCGCAGCCGTGTGATGCGGCTCTCCAGGCGGGCCGTGTCTGCGGTGCCGGCGGCCGGCCGGTCGGCGAGGAGCCGCTTCAGCTCCTCCACCCGCCCGTGCAGGCGCTTCGTCGCGGCGTCGGCGTCAGCGAACTGACGGCTCGCAGTCTGAGCCGCAGCCCGGAACGCCTGTCGCTCCGAGCGTGCGTTGTCGCGCTGCTCGATCGCTCGAGCGAGCTGGACGCGAAGGTCGTCGACCACGCGGTCGTGGCGGCGGCGAGTGACGAGTCCGAACATCACGCCTCACCACCCGCACGCTGAGCCGGGATGAACGGCCACTCCGTGCGCACCCCGTCAGCCCACGACTCCTTACCGGGCGTCCGCCGGAAGTAGTCAGCCAACGACTCCGCCTGCTGCCGAGCCCACGACACCTGCCACGCGTGCAGATCGCTCAGCGGAGCCCCACCGATCCGCGCATCCTTCGTCGCGATCCGCCACGCCACCCGGCACGCGGCGATCGCATCAGCGTCCGCCGAATGCGCGCCGTCCAGCGCCACCTTGTAGGTACGGCAGAGGTCCTCGAGCTTCCGGCCACCGCGCCGGTACGGGTCGACCTTCTTGTCCAGCACCCGCGGGTCCACCACGAGGAGGTCATCGCCGACGATGTCGACCAGGGGCTGCACACCGTGGCGGCGGGCCTCCCGGTCCACGATGGTGAGGTCGAAGCTGGCGTTCATCGCAACGACCGGCAGCCCGGCCAACACCGACTCTGCGAGCCCGGCGACCAGCTGCTCGACGACCTCGGCCGCCGGCCTACCCTCGGCGCGCGCCCGCTCGGTCGTCACCCCGTGGACCGCCGCGGCCTCCTCCGGGATCTCGACGCCCGGGTCGGCCATCCACGTGGCGGACTGGGTGGGGTGCTTGCCGCCGCACTGGACGACGCAGGCGGTGACGATCCGGTCCCGCTCGACGTCAACGCCCGTTGTTTCCAGATCGAAGCCACACAGGCGGCCCTCGAACCATGCGGTCATCACAGCTCACCGCCCTTCAGGGCGGCGTGGAACGTCTCCAGCTGCGTGACCGAAGCGGTGGAGGGGTGGAGCCCGCCGTGACGCTGGGCGAACGCTTCCTCGACCTGGGCTGTGGTCATGCCCCGCGGTCCGGCGGCGGCGATGATCTGGAACCAGACGGCCTGAGCAGCGGCGGGGTCAGGCATGTCGTCGACGATCTCGACGTCATGGACGTACTCGTCGATCTGATCCTGGCCGGCGTCGCCGTAGTCGGCCGGGTTCAGGATCCGTTCGGTGTCGTCCGGGTGCGGGCCGCCTGCCTCGCTGGGGACCGGCTTCGCGCGGAGCGCCTCACCGCGGGCCTTCAGCACAGTCGCGAGACCGTCGTCCATGTGCTTGGCGTCGACGGCCTGCTTCCAGAGCTTGCCGACCTCCTCGGCCGTCGTGGCGACGGAGGCGAGCGCCGCGTAGTCCGGGCGGCCGGACGTGATGGCCACCCGCTCCGGACCCGACGCCACCGCCGGAGCCCCGCCGGTGATCTGCCCGGCCATCAGAGCGGCCGGGGTGATCTCCACGTCCAGCGTCGGCACCTTGAAGCGGGCCAGCTGGTCCTTGACGATGGCCGTCTTCTCTTCCATCCCCAGCCACCCCGCCACGTACCCGCCGGCCTGCGACAGCAGCTCAGCGGCCGGGGGCAGGGTGACGGCGGCGTAGTAGCCCTTGGAGATGAGGAGCCACTGGCCGAGGGCGGGGACGTCGCGGAGCATGACGTTCACGCGGGTGGTCATGGCGCACTGCCGGTTGTCGGGGTCGCACATGCAGGGCCGGTCGGACTTGTGCTCGGTGACGCCGTCGCAGCGGCGCTGGCACTTGGACCCGGCGTACAGCTCGTACCACTGCGACACCGCGTCCTTCGGCGGGATCAGCACCGGGAGCCGGTTGGCCTTGGAGTACACCTCGAACTCGGCAGGGCCGCCGTTGGCCGGGGTCCACGCCTTGACCTCGCCGCCGTACAGCTCGGCTACCGCGGTGAGGATCTCTCGGGAAGGGCTGGTGAAGCGGAACTTGTCGAGCTTGGCGGGGCGAGTCTTGCCGTTCGCGGTGGGGACGACGTGGCCGAGACGGATCTCGCCGAGCTGCCGCATCCGGCGCTGCAAGTCGATGATGGGCATCAGGCAGCCTTCTCTTCGCTGTTCGTGGTGGGCAGGGTGAGGGCGGGACGGATGACCGTCTTCGACAGGCCGGACGTCCACTCGGCGTTGCGCTTCGCGGTGAGGAAGGCGTCGAAGACGGCGTCGTCGGCGACCGCGGGGATGAGCCGGTAGCCCTCCGGCCGTAGGTGCAGCACCACGCCGGACCAGAACGTGGAGGGCATCGGGACCTTCGTGCCGTCCTTGAGCCAGGCGACCTTGGCCTTCCGGTAGGCAGCCATCTGCAGCGAGGCCTCGGGGTAGACGCCCTTCACGTCGAGTTCGCCGCCGGTCTTCGTGTCGCCGCAGAACACCGTGTCGGCGGGGATCTCGGTGTCGAAGTACGCGGCCAACGCGGCGGTGATGAGCGGGGAGCGGAGGAGGTAGTCGAGGGTGCCGGCGTAGCCCTGCTCCTCGTTGCCGACGACCATCTCGGAGGCCTCGAAGGTGACCTGCCACTCCTCGACGAAGGTGAGGAAGTGGTCGAGGAAGGGGGCCAGTTCCTCGTTGGTCAGCAGTTCGGCGGGCATCGGCGTGCCGAGGACATGGGCCTCGATGACGCGGTGTACGGCCGAGCCGACGTCCTTGCGCTCGTCCTTCTTGCGAGTGTGGGCTCGGCGCAGCCAGTCGTAGGCCTCGGTGCGCTGCTCGGGGTAGAGGCTGCTGTTGACGAGGTAGGGCAGGTTCGCCATGGCAGTCTCGGCGGTGATGTTCCCGGCCCAGAAGGTGAGGGCGTCGCCCTTGGAGCAGCCTTGTTCGAGGATGGTGGTGACGCGGCGGAGCTTGAGGTCGGTGCCCTTGACGCGGTACCAGCCCTGGCTCGGCTTGGGGATGCGGTCCGTGCCGGTCGGTGCGCTCACGGTCTTCCGGGAGCGGCGGCCGGCGGCCGGGGCCGAAGCCCCGGCGCGCGCGGTGGACTCCATCAGGCGGCACCGTCCGCGATCTCGCTGACGTGAACCAGGTAGCCGAGGCCCTGGACCTTGCCGTAGACGACCTCGTTGTCCGTCGGCAGTCCGGCGATGGCCGACCGCACGGCGTAGGCGAGGGAGGCGGGGTGGCCCTGCATGTCCATCCAGGACTGTCCGAACAGGCGGTCGTTCCAGTCCTCGACGAGGAAGTCGTGAGGGCCGGTGCCCGACAGCTCAGCGGTGACGGTGACGGTCTGCCCGGCGAGCGGGTGTGGGCTGGCGTGGTCGTTCACGGGCGGGCGGCCTTCCGTGGTGCGGGTGGTGAGGTCGGTGATGGCGTCGGCCCACGCCGTGTCCGGGCAGGGCCCCCAGACGTCGTTGCCGTAGGCGGCCTGGTGGCGGGCGGCGATCTGCCGGGCGGCGTCGGCGCCGGCGCGGACTTCGCCGCGCTCGATCTGGCCGAGGACGCGCTGGGTGTCGGTCATGGGGGTGCGGGTGGAGAAGCTCACGGCCGGCCGCCCTTCGGGGTGTAGCGGGCCTCGAGGAGAGTCCCGTCGTCGGTCAGCTGGGTACGGGTCTCGAACGCGCCGGCGGGCGTGTACGGGGTGCCGTAGGCGTGGCTGCCGAATGGATAGCCGCAGCGGATGCGGCGGGCGATGTCGTCGGCGCTCAGCCGGTTGCGGTACTCCCCGACGGGGAGCCACACGCCGGGCTGTGCCTTGAGGGCGGCGACGACAGCGGTGTGGTCGGCCCTGCGGTGCCGGGTGGTCATCGGCTGTCCTTCCGGGTTTTGAGCAGGTAGTACTGGCGGCCGGGCTCTTCGTGCCGGGTGAGGTGGCCCCACGCGGCGAGGTCGCGGAGGTCACCGCGGGCGATGGCACGGAGTTGTGTGTTGGGGATGTGGTCGAGGGTCCGCAGGTGGTCGCGGTAGAAGCGGAAGGCGGTGACGGTGGTCCAGCGGCCGCGTGCGGTGCGGATGGCGTCGAGGAGTTGGGCGACGCGGCCGGTGGGTCCGGCCGGGACCGTGGTGGTCTGGGTGCGGGCGGCGGCGGTGTCGGCCTGGTGCTCTTCGAGGAGCTTCCGCACCTGGGTGAGGTCGCCGTGTTCGGCGACGGCGGTGAGGGTGGCGATGAGGCCGTGGAGCATGGCCAACTCGCCCGGGTACGCCTGCCCGTCCTCGGCAAGCACCTCGGCGCGGACGGCGCTGTACAGCTGCTCGACACGGGCGTCGGTGGTCTCGCGGGGCGTCCACATGTCGCCGAGGAGGCTGACGTAGCGGCGGAGTTCGTCGCGGGCGCTCATGCGGCACCCCGCTGACCCGGCACCCGCCGGCCGAAACGACCCACCCGGCGCGCCACCACCGTCAACTCGCCCAGCAAACGCCGCACATCCCACATCGACACCCGCACCTGCGCGCTGTCCATGCACGCCACGTCCTCGACCTCCTCGATCGCCGCGTCCAGCTCGCCCTCCCGGGCCGGGCTGGCGACGACGGCGGCGAGCTCGTCGAGCGCGTCGAGGATCGCGTCCCGATCCTTCGGCTCGGCCCAGTGCTGGACGAGCTGCACGAGGGTGTCCGTCCGGATGGCGTCGACGCGGAGGACGCCGTCGAGGTGGGTGGTGCCGACCTCGAACGACAGGCCCGGCTTGGAGGAGTGACTCATCGGGTGGCCTCCGGTGCAGTGAGGAGCATGAGGATTGCGACGGCGGTGATCCCTGCGTTGCGGGACACCTGCCGGGCCCGGGCCGTGGTCTCGCGGGTGGTGTGGCGGGTGTTGACCACCGCGATCAGGAGGGGGTCCAGGCGGCCGGACTCGACCGCCCGGCGGATCGCCAGCCGGGGGTCGAAGTCCTCCGGGTCGGCGTCGACGGTGAGGGAGAACAGGGCGGCGGTGGTGCTGGAGAGCATCAGCGCGATGGAGAGGGCTTCGGCCCACTCGGTGGGAGTCGCGGCGGGCATCAGGCACCACCCGTCTTGGGCCGGTAGCCGCACTCGTCGGGGTTGTGGTCCGTGTTGCAGCCGGTGCACCACTCGGCCCGCTGGCGCGGCTCCTCGGTGTCCGGGCCGGGTGCGGTGTTGTGCGCGTGCTGCGCCTCGGCGATCACCTCGCGGACCACGGCGCCGGGCATCACCCGCCGGGCCTCCGTGACGGCGGTCGAGGCGTCCGGCCAGCAGAACAGCTCCGTGTCCGTCAGGACCGCGCTGTACTGCCATCCGGACGTCGTCCAGCAGCGGCGGCCCTTGTCCGTGCGGCGGGCCTCCAGCACGCCGAAGCCGGCCGCTCCGGGGGCCCGGCGGATGTACAGGCCATAGCCCGGCTCCCACAGGCGGAACTCGGTCGCCTGCCCGGCGAGCGTCTCCAGCTCGGTGATGCGGTCGCGGTTCGCGCGCAGCTGCTCGGCCGCCTCGGACAGGGACTCGTTCGTCGAGTGCCGCTCCGCCTCCAGCTCGGCGACGCATTTCCGCAGCGCCCGCACGTCCCGCTCAGCCTGGACCGCCGACGCCGTGTTCGCAGCCACGATGCCGACCAGGTCCGGCCACTTCAGGCCCGGCGTGTACCCGACCGCAGCAGACACCTCGTCCTGCCGGGCCGCGCGCTCGGCCCGCAACTCGGCGACGCGGGCGAGCAGCTTCCGCGCGACCGGGTTCCGGCGCGCCTCGTGTTCCTCCCACGCGGCCTGCACCTCGTCACGGTTCGCGTCATCACGCAGCCACTCCATGACGGCCTTCCACGCAGCCGTCGTCGAGGAGTTGGAGGCGGCGCCGCCATACGTGACGTAGTCGTGCGTGACGTCCAACACCTCGGGCCACGCGCGATCCACCAGCCCGTGGAACCGGTCCTCGGGCAGCAGCCACGAGACGCGAGCCACCTCGGGGATCTGCACGTACACCTGCGTCTGACGGCCGGTCGACGCCATGTCGTAGGCGTCCAGCGTCACGCGGACGATGATCGAGTCGCTCATGCCGCCACCTGCGCGCTCTCCGCCACCGGCAGCGCCACCGTGACCACGACCCGCACGTCCCGCCACACCGACGACAACCGGTGAGCCCGCACCTGCCGCCCCTGGTCCTCGTACGTGTTCTGCGCGGCCTGGACGCTCCCGCCGAGCACGTCGGCGTACTGCGACAGCGCCTTCATGCCGGCGCCGTACACGAAGCCGCGCAGCTCCGCGGTCACGGAGTTGATCGACCACTCGGCGGCGGCCAAGCGGGGGTGCTCCTGGAGGAGCTGCACCAGCGCGGTCGCCGCGCTGAGCTGAGAGATAGGCTCGGTCTTCAAGGTGACCTCTCTTCTTGGTTGGGGTGGTTGCCGAGTCGTGGGGTCGGTCGGGTGCATCCGCCGGCCCTTCGGCGTGTGATGGGTCAGGCCCGCGCGACACTGCGGGAGGGCAGCGGCACCAGATGCCCGAGCGGGTGCGGGCCGGCCGCCGGCGCCTTCAAACCCGAGCCGGGCTCGTGGTGGAACTGCGCGTCGATGCGGGCCAGGTCGGCGTCCGTGAAGTAGACGGTCCGGCCGACCTTCGTGTGGGGGAGCCGCTTGATGTTCTTGCGCAGCCACGACTCCGTGACGCGCAGCTCCTGGGCGGCCTCCGCGTACAGCAGCCGCCGTGTCATGCCGGCACCGCAGCCATGTGGAGCGGCTCGGTGGGGGCGGTGACGGTGCGGCCGGTGTGCTCCCACAGGACGAGGAGGTCGACTCCAAGCCGTGCGGCAATTGCCAGTGCCTCGGCCAGGGTGGACTTCTTGCGTCGTCCGTTGCGCAGGGCGTCGATCTTCGAGGGGTGGCATCCGGCGGCTTCGGCGAGGTCGCGGACGCTGACTTCGCGGCCGTCGCCGGTGCGCTTCATGAGGCGAACCAGAAGGTCAGCGCTGACGAGGACCATGTAGGTCTCGGGGTTACGCACGTGATCACCTCCGTAGACGGGGTGTGCGTTTGTGTGAACAGGAACGACAGTACACATCCGTAGACGTGCTGTCTACGGGGACGCACAGGGGACGCACGTGGCGTCAAGATTCGGTCATCACTCCCGGAGGGGATAGCGTTCATGACCCGTTTGCGTAGACACTTTGTGCCGGGGCGCGAACGGTTGTGCCCTCTGGCCTGGCATTTGCCCAGTAGTCGGGTCTCGCAACGTAGACATCAGGTGCCACGCGCGGGGAGCGAGAGGGCAGAATGCAGGCCATGACTGAGCAGCGGGCGGACTTCGCAGACCTCGTGCGACAGCGACGCGCAGAACTAGGCGCCAGCCTCCGAAAGCTGGCCGACCAGTCGACCGACCCGGAAACCGGCGCCCAGCCGGTCAAGTTCGGATGGCTCAGCAAGCTCGAGCGCGGCGAGCCCACCGAAGCCCCGTCGCCGGCCGTGCTGCGCGCGCTCCACGTCGGCCTCTCCGTACCCCTGCGCGTCCTTCAGGAGGCGGCGGCCGCCCAGTACCTGGAGATGGAGTCGTTCATCTGGAGTCAGGACCGGACGACGCGTGTGCTGGCTGCTCACATCGAGGAGATGTCGGACGAGGAGCGGCAGCAGCTTGCGGATATCGCAGAGACGTTCGCGCGGAGGCGAGCGCAGCGTGACAGCTCTGGCCAGGGCAAGTCGGAAGAATAGTACGACTTTCCATTACTCAGTGATTCACTCTGGTCGCACCCTGATCGGTGTGGCATCGTCGGTGCACCGCCTGGGGGGCGCAATCGGACGAATGCACACACGCGCTCGAACGTGCGAGCGAATGCGCTGTGTGGTATCTGGGGAGGCAGTGCGATGGCGGACGGGGAACGCGAAGAGTCACGTGACGAACACCCGACTGGACAAGGAACGCCTGACGAGGAGCAGCCCCCACTGCACCAGCAGGCCGAAGTCCGAATGGAGATGCGTGACAGCCTGCCAGGCGACCGCGCGGTGATCGGCGTCGAGCAGGACGGCGAGTTCATGTGGCTCGCCTCGAGGAAGTACGTCCACCCCAAAGCGGTCGAGGAGTTCCAGGATCAGCTGCAGCGCATCGTCGGGCAGCGCATGTGGGTACAGAACTGGCCCGGCACCCGCTGAACCCCTTCCACGGCGCCCTCCGAAAGGCCCTCCCCGCAGGCCAGACGGAGGGCGCCGCGCATCTCACACCACCCCGCGAATTCCAGGAGCAGCCACAGGCCCACTCATCGCCGCCGCGACAGCAGCCCGGATCTCACCATCCAGCGCCTGCACCAGGTGCCCGTACCGGTCCACCGTCGTCGTAATCGACTCATGCCCGAGCCGGGCCTGAATCGCCGGCAGCGGAATCCGCTCCGCAATCAGCCACGCCACATGCGTATGCCGCAGATCGTGAATCCGCGGCCGCTTCGGCAGCCCCTTCACGATCGCCGCCTCCACCGCCGGAACCCAGCGGCGACGCCAGAAGTTGTCGTGCCGCCAACTCTTGCCCAGCCGGGTCTCGAAGAGCAGCCCTTCCGGCGGCTTACCTGCCATCCGGCGGCGCATCATGTCCATCTGCGCGTCGGTCAGGGCGATCACCCGGCGCGCCTTGCGGGTCTTCGGCGGGCCGAGGAAGTAGGCGGGCCCGCCGTCGCCCGGCGCCGCACGCTTCCACGAGCGCTGGACGCTCACGGAGTTCCGCGTCAGGCTCACGTCGCGGACCTGGAGGGCGGTTGCCTCGCCCCACCGCATGCCCGTCCCGACGAGCCAGTCCGCAAGATCCCGGGCGTGAGGGTCGTCGATCTCACTGGAGATGCGGGTGTACTCGTCGTGCTCGAGGAAGCACATCTCGTCGTCGATGCCGTCGTCCGTGCGGGGAAGCCGGGTGCCGCTGCAGCAGTTCTTGGACCGCAGCGGCGGCTCGGCCACGATGGCGGCCTGCACGATCGCCGACAGCAGGCCGTGCCGGTTCGCGACCGACTTCGGCCCCGCCGGCTTGCGCAGCCACCCCTCCGGGTCGGCCGGGTCCCGCTCGCCGGTCTCCTCCGCGCGCACCCAGTCCTGGACATCGGCCGCAGTCAGGTTGGCGATGGTGGCTGTCACGACACGGCCGGACGGCTCGACATGGTGGAGGATCGACAGGTGGTTGTCGATGTCGCGTTTGTAGTCGCGGCGGGTGCGCTCGTCGATGCCGGTGAGCCGGTCGGCGTAGCGGTGTGCCCAGTCGGTGAACGGCATGTCGCCGGGCGTGGCGGGCTCTTCGACGAACCCTTGCCCTTTCACCCAGCCGGGCGGCCATTGCTGGCCGTGGGCGTCGACCAGCTTCTTGAACTGCTTCGCCGAGTCCTCGTCGCCGAACTTCTCGGTCTCCCAGTCGCCGCCGCGCCCGCCTTGGATCCAGCGGACCTGGTAGATCGCGGTGCCGTCCTTGCGTTCACGCTTCCTGATGCTCGCCATGCGGGGCAGCGTAGAGCGCTCTGGCGGGGAGCGTTAGGCCCTTGTTTGGCCGGGCTTTTCGAGGGCTACGCATCTGTGCAGGTGAGGGGCGCGCGGAGAGCGGAGGCGGACGGGAATCGAACCCGATTTTTCACCCGTCTGTGACCTGCGATGATGTCGGAAACCGTGACAAATAAGGGCTGTTCGATGTCGCTCGGTTCCGCTGGATACCCCCGGGCGGCGGTCGGTTTGGCCCCGGCCAAACAGGTCGGCGGGCGCCTGCCCGATCCGGTCCGGGATGAGTGCAGATAGCGGCAAACGACAGAACCCCCGGCCGCTATGTAGGCGACGGGGGGTTATAGGGCCGCGCCGCCGTTCGCCTGGGGGGCTGGGCGGCGACGCGGCGGTCTGGTGGGTTCCTATGGCGCGTTGCCGGGATGGACGCGTTCCACACCTGCGTTCACTCGAACGTGTGTTTCCTCGTGGATAGGGTTGCGACCCGGCCGGAAAGCACCCTCAGAAATGTACCAATGATGGTACAGACACTTGATCACGGTCCGACCAGCGTTGATCCGTGCCATCCGATCCGCTGCCCGACTGGGTACCCGCCCGCCGACGCCAGATCGGAGACCGTATCCGCGCCACCCGCACCGAGCGGAAACTCTCCCAGGAGAAGCTCGCCGAACGGGCCGGCCTCGACCGCAAGACGATCAACCGGATCGAGCAGGGCACGCACGCCACGCTCATCGATCACCTGCTGCTCATCGCCGACGCCCTCGACGTGCCCCTCGCGGATCTGGTGCGGTGACAGGCGGCTGCCCTGGAGCTTCGGCACGGGCAGCCGCCCTCTTCCGGATGGAAGGCCGACACCGAACGGCGTCCCCCTGGCCGGCTGCCAGGAGTCTGAGTGGGGGCGGCCGCCCCAGGCTCGCAACCGGGCGGCCGCCCTTCCCTTCGCCGGACAGGTGGCAGCGAAGGGAGTTGGGTGAGCGGCCCGCCCTGACGGGGGCGTAGGGCGAGCCGCTCGAGACCCGCGCCCGGCGCGATCGGCGGACTGCACACCGGGCACGGGAGATCAGGGCCTGACCTGCTGCACCACTCGGTGCTCATGGCCCGGGTGCCGCCGGAGCCACACGTTGCAGTCGGAGACCGCGGTCTCGTCGCCCGCCGCCCTGTGCTGCTCCCGCTGGGCAGCCAGTCGCTGGCAGGTGTCGCAGCCTTCGACCGCCGTCGGCTCGAGGAGCGGTACTCCCAGGACCGGCGCCTCCTCCATAGTGTCCAGCGGCCGGGTCACAGGCCGGCCTCCCACATGAGGCGCTGCGCGGCCACGGCAGTCGGACACGACGGGTACACATCGCACCTGGGGGCGTGCGCGAGGAGCAACCGCTGGGCGGCCTCGCCGGTGCAGCGCTTGCAGCCGCGGGGGAACCAGTCGCCGCCGTCGTCTCGGGGGCGTGGGCCGAGGTCCACGGCCGTCTCGGGGGTGAGGGCGATGCCGTGCCACACGCAGGTCACGCCGCGTACCTGGGCCTCGGAGAGGTCGTTGATGTCCGGCAGTTCGAGGGTGGTGAGCGCCTGTTGCCGGGCGTCTTGTGTGGTGCTGGTCATCGGTCAGGCCTCCACGGTCACGGTGATCCGTCTCACACACGTGACCGTAAAAGCCCGTCGGGCGAGGAAGGGGCAGGAATCCTGCCCCATGCCTCACACCGCCAGCAGCCCCAGCTTCACCGCAAGATCCGACGCACGCCGACGGCGCTCCGGCTGCCGGGCCTCCGTCTCCTCCAGCACGATCCGCCGCGCATACCCGTTGTACTTGATCGTCTCAGGGGCGGCCTCGTGCGCCTTGTCCAACGTCGCCAGCGCGGTATCCGGCTGCCCGTCCAACTGGTAGGCGCGCGCCTCCTCGATACGGTGCCGGGCCCGGCGCGGCCGGGACTTGATGACGGTCTTGTCCGCGCGAGCAGCCTGCCGCACGGACTCCCCGCCCTGGTGCAGCTCCACGGCGATCGTCACCGCGTGCGCGCCCATGATGGACCGGCTGAAGCTGGTGACCGGGTGGAAGTAGCCAGTGGGTAGCTTATTCGCGGTCTTCTCCGCCTTGTCCCACCAGCCCCACGCCGCGCCGTTCTCCCCCCGCCGCGCGGCCGTGTACCCGGCCTCGAACTGCAACGCTCCAGCGATCGCCAGGACATCATCGTCGGCGTCGGGGAGCTGGGGCTCGAGGTAGCGCAGCGCCTCGATCGTGACGGAGTCGGCAGCGTCGAAATGCCCGGGACCGGAGTCGCGGTGTGCCTGAGCTGTGAGCCACGCGGCGATACCGATGGCGTGCGGGTCTTCGCTGTCCTGGGCGGCGACCATGCCACGCTCGGCCACGCGCCACAGCAGAGCCGCGTCAGGCTGGTAGGCCACAAAGAACTGGGACAGGGAGTACACCTCGGAGAGGACGGCCTGCGCTGCCCGTCGCTCGCCGGCGGCGCCGGCCTGCCGTGCGGCGAGTTGCGCGTCGCGGATCAGGTCGGGCAGCAGCTGGCCGACGACCTCTCGGTGGTTCGGTGCCTCGTGGCGTGCTGTCCAGGCGCGGTCGAGGCGGTGCCGCAGGTGGTGGATGCCGGGCGCCTGCCGGTCCGCGGTGAAGGGGAAGGCGTCGACGGCGGCTTTGACGACGGCGAGGCGGGGGTGGCCCGGGCCGACGAACAGGTCGATGTGGAGTGTTTGGTCGCCGGTGAGGTCTGCGAGGTTACGGACGCGCAGGAGTTCGGCGATGCGCAGGATCATGGGGAGTTTCGGTGGTTGGATCTGGCCGCTCTCGATCTGCTTCACCCATGAGGTGGATTTGCCGAGGAGGCCGGCGAGGACGGGGCGGCTCATTCCTCGGCGTTGGCGGTAGATCTGCATTCGCTGGCCGAATGCGAGCGGGTTGGTGTACGGGTCGGGGGTAGCATCGGATGGCACGGTCTCGCCCCTCTCTTGCAGCTTCGTCACTGTCAGGGTAGGGGCGGGGCCATTTTCGTGTGGGGGTGTTGGGGCGGGTGTGCCCGGTAGGCTTGGTCTATGACCCCCGAGCCTGCGTGCCCTGGTTCCGTGCGGTCTGCTGCCGAGATCAACGCTGAGATCCGTGCCCTGTGGCAGTCCGCCCGCGGCACTCTCACTGCGGATGAGCGGCGTCGGTATAGCGAGCTCCTCGCTGAGTACGCCGTCGCCCGTGAGGCCTGAGCCGCATCCTCAGCGGCCGAGCGCCGTCCAGATGCCCAGCCCCACCGCCGTGGCCGACGCGACCACAGCCACCGACTGCAACGGCCACTGACGGCTCTTCACCGCAGCGATGTCCGCCTTGAGGGGCTTCACCTCGTCCTCGCGGATCTTCCTGACCTCGTCCTCCAACTCCTTCCGGAGGTCGCGCACATCCTGCTCCGTCCGATCCGAGCGGGCGATCAGCACAGCACACGACGTCTTGATATCGGACAGATCCCGGCCGACCGCGTTGATGTCGCCTCGGAAACCGTTGATGTCACCCCGCAGGTTGGCGATCTCGACGGTCAGTGCCGACGTTTCCGGTGGCGTCACGGCTGGGGCTCCTGTCCACGCACGGTGTTTCGAACGGCAGTCTGACATGCGTATACCCGGTCGCTGCTCCGGCCGTGCTCGCACCTCCCACACCGGATGCATAATGAATTTCAGCCCGCCGCCGAAATGAATACGGAGTGGTCATGGAGCAGCAGACCGTGAGCAGAGGCCGAGGCCGCCCCCGCCCCGCCGAGACGATCGAGCGTGATGAGCGCATCCACCAACTGCTGACCGCCGGGCCGTGGTCACGCGGCCAGATCGCGCAGGAGACCGGCCTCACCACCGACTTGGTGCACCTCGCGCTGCGGCGGCTGGAGCGTGACGGCCGTGTCCGCAAGTGCCTGCACCCGGACTTGGGTGTGGTCGTCTGGTCCGTCGCCGACGGCACCCCCTGCCCCTGAGGCGGCCCGTCGTGAGCATCGTCGAGTTCTTCTCCGCGGACGACGTCGCCTGGCAGCAGAACGCTCCCTGCGCCACCGCCGACTACGACTTCATCCCCGACCACGAGACCGAGCAAGGTGCCGCAGAGGCCGAGGCCCGCTGGTGCCGGACCTGCCCCGTCCGTACCCGCTGCCTCGCCTGGGCCATGCTCCACGGCGCCGAAGGCTACTGGGCCGGCACCAGCACCTACCAGCGCGCGCAGCTCCGGCGGATCCGCACCCGCGCGAAGTGCCCCATCTGCCAGGCCACGAGCCTGGCGTACACCGACCCGCACGAACTGTGTCTCGCGTGCGGCGCCTCATGGATCCGCGACGTGCGGGAGGCCCCCATCGCTGCTACACCGCTACCGGCAGCCGGAGCGGCGTAGCCCGGTCCAGGCCGACGGCCTTCTCCCACGCCTCCTGCCACCTCCAGGAGTGGTCGCGCATCCGCAGCTGTGCGGCCACCGCCCGCCCCGCCTCCGACAACTCCTGCCGCATGGCCGCCGACTCGTGCAGCCGCTTCAGCTCCCGGTACCAGACCCGCGGCCGGTCGGCGAGCACCCCGGCGCCCATCGCGTGCAGGCGCCGGTACTCGGCCCGCGGCGACGCCACCCACGGCACCCCCGCTGCACACATCTCCAGCGGCTTCAGCCACGACTTCGCCCGGTTGAACTTCGTGTCGGAGAGCGGCGCGATACCGATCCCCAGCGAGGCGACCGCCGCCGGCCACTCCTCGATCGCCACCCCGCCGCCAGGCGGATCCGCCGCCAGGCCGAACGCCCGCCCGGCGCCGGTCGGGTCACCGCGCATCACGAACGTGGCGCCCTCGTTGACGAGCCGCGCGACCGCCCCACCGACGACCTCCGGGTCGTTGGGGTGGGAGTGGAAGCTGCCGGGCCAGCCGACCACGTCGGAGTCCTGCCGCTCGACGCCGTAGTACATGTCCGGCAGGTAGTTCGGCAGCACGTGCCCGCGGCCGTGCCGGGCATACACGTCCAGCAGCGCCGGAGTGGACACCGTCACCAGCGACGCGTTCCGGCACGCCAGCGCCAGGTTGTGCCACGAGTGCAGTCCGGCCCCGGGCCGGTGTACTGCCCACGCCGGATTGGACGGGTGGATCGAGGACAGGTCGTCGTCGACGTCGACGATGACGGTGATGCCCTTGGCGCGCATCACGCCGACGGCCTGCGCCATGTAGGCATGCGTGACCCGCTGGAGGACGACGACGTCGGCGTCGACGAGGACATCGCGGACGGTGTGGCCGTCCATGATGACGCGCACCCGGCGGTCGCCCGGGCCGACCACCTCGACGTCGTGTCCGGCCGCGGCGAGGTGCTGGCCGGGCCAGATGGCACGGAAGCTGCCGCAGCCGAACGAGTCGGACGGGTAGACGACGGTTCTCACTCGCCGGTCCCCTTGCGGGCGGTGGCTGCGCGGCGGGGGGCGTTCTCCAGCTTCTCCAGCCGGGCGCGGAGGTCGGCGACTTCCTTCTCCAGCGCGTCCACCCTGTCCAGGCCGGTGGTCTCCAGCACCGTCGCCGGGGGCGCCCCGGTGAGGGCCTCGGCTTCTTCGCGGGCCAGCTTGCGGATACGTGCGTCGAGGGCGCTCATGCCGTCGGCTCCTTCGTCTTGTTGGGCACGGCGTAGGTGATGCCCCACGCGCCGAGGACAGCGAGGACGATGGTGACGCCCTCCCCGGTGGTGAGTACTTGGTCCTGGACAGCGGTGACAGCGGCGGCCGCACCGGCGGCCAGGCCGCCGATGATGGACTTGGCGATGCCGGAGATTCCCATGGTCAGTCCTTCAGTCGGGTGGCGAGGGTGTCGGCGATGGCCTGTGCCAGCGCCGGGTGTGCGGCGACAGCGGCCGCGATCGCCGCGACCTGGTCATCGGTGAGGGGCCTCTGCTCCAGGCCGGCCACCTTGTCCGCGAGCGCGTCGACCTTCGCGCCGAGGTCGCTGACCCCGGCGTTGGTGCCGCGCAGGTAGGCGTAGGCGTCGCGGTCCTCACCGCGGCCCTTGTAGGCCCAGTGGTCGTACGGGGTTACGGACACGTCGTTCTCCTTCGGAGGTTCGGGGTCGGCGCCAGCAGGGCGCTTGAGACGGCCGGCAACGCGGGCGCGCATGGAGTTCATCGAGAATCCGCGCGGGTCGACCTTGCCGGGCTGCCACTCCAGGTGGCCGATGACGGAGCGCTCGTTCCAGCCGTGCAGTCTGCACACGGCGGCGGCCGCCTTCTCGATGGCGAGCAGTTGGACGGCGGGCCAGGGGTCTTCGCCGTCGCCGAGGTTCTCGCACTCGAAGCCGTAGAAGTGCCGGTTGCCGTCGGTGTTCGCCTCGTTGTCGGCGGGCAGGCCCTGCTCTGCGATGACGGCGCGCAGGACGTCGTCGTCTCCGGACCCGGCGTGGTTGGCGCGGCCGTAGCCGACGAGGTGGACGCGGCCGTCCTTGGTGATGACGCCGTGGCAGAGCGGGCCGGGCAGTGCGGTGTAGCCGTGGCGGCAGATCTCGACGGTGTGCTTGCTGCCCTTGGTTACGGTGTGGTGGATCATCACGCCGTGCATCGGGCCGAACAGGCCCTTGTGGTTGCGGTTGTGGTTGCGCCAGTCGCCGACCTCCACCACGACCAGGCCCTCAGCGCGCAGCGCAGCCAGGAATGCGTTCGCGGATGCGGGTGGTGCCATCAGAAGGCCCCTTTCAGTAGGGCAGCACAATCAGGCGGCGGCTGGAAAAAGTGCCCGTCCCGGCACCGACCCTGTATTTCAGGGTGAAAGTATTCGTGCCCGCGGTGAGGTCGTCATAGAACACGGCGTGCGAGCCCTGATGAACGCTGCTCGTGGTCGGCGGATCGAAAACAATCGCGCGCACGTCATTCGCTGCGTTCGAGGTAGCGCCGGACACCTCCACGCTGGTCACCGTGGTCGCGTTCGCCGTCGAGTTCGACGACGACACACCCCAGATCACGAGCGCCAACTCGCCCGTCTCCACCGTCACCGACGGGCCAGTCGTGGCCAGGTTGGTGTACGAGGTGGACGTGGTGGTCTGGCTGGTGGTGATGGTCTGCCGGGAGCCGACCCGCTCCACAATCTCGTTCAGTGTGGACGTGACGAAATATCCACCCGTCGTGGCCGCTTTCGCCGGGGCGGTCTCATTCAAATTGTCGCGAACGAACGTATTGAATTGCGCGGCGGTGAAAACAGAACTCGCTACCGCTGTCATAGGTGCTGACCAGGCGATTTCAATCAGCCCCTTTCAGAAAGGCATAACCATGATGCGGCGGCTGGAAAAAGTCCCCGTGCCCGAACTCACCCGGTACTGCGCGGTGAACACGTTCGTGCCCGGGGTAAGCCCGCGGACCAGAGACACATCGGAGACGCCCACGTTGACGCCCGCCACGCCGAACACGTGCAGGCCCCGGTTGTCGGCGGCGGCCTGGCTCGTCGCGCCGGAGATCGCGTACGCCATGCGGGAGCTGCCCGTGCCGGAGTTCTCCAGGGAGCAGCGGACGATGACGAACGCCGCAGTCCCCGTCTCGACCGTGCATGCCGGGCCGACGGACGTGCCGGCGAGGTTGCCGAAAGTAGCGACGGTGCGGATGCCGGAGGAGAGGTCGGCGGCGCTGTCGGCACGCCGTTCGGCGATGCTGTTGACGCCGTCGGCCGCGAAGTACGAGGAGGTGGCGGTGGCCTTCGCCGGGGCGGTCTCGTTCAGGTTGTCGCGGACGTAGGTGTTGAACTGGGCGGCCGTGAACGTGCTGTTGGCGACCGCAGTCATGGGCGCTGACCAGGCCATCAGCCCACCGCCCCGTCGTCCAGGGCCTCGTACTCGCGCTGCTCGGCGCGCAGCTCGGCCGGGCTCTGTGCGTGCGGGATGCCGAGCCGGACGGCCTCGACGTGCCCGTCCGGATACCAGTTGCGGGTCGACGGCACCGGCCGCTCCAGCAGCGCCTCCCAGATCCCGTCGGGGTCGGCCGGCCATTCCAGGGGGGCGACCTGCTGGCAGCCGCCTTCTCCGGCGCAGTGGAACGTGCTCTGGCCGGGCGTGAGTTTGACCGCGTTGGCGCAGTAGCGGCGCGGGCAGTCGGCGATCCACCTGCCGTGGTTGACGCGGGCCCGGGCGCGGGCGGTGAGGAGTTGGGCCATGGCGTGGACGGTAGGACGCCCCGCGCGAAGATCGTTCCGGAGTGGTCAGGTGCCGAAGCGGCCCAGGTCGAACTGGCCCTGTGTCGGATGGTCGAAGATGAACACCGCGTCCGGGTCATCGGCGGCGGTCGGGTCGAACACGCCGTCGTCGAAGCCCAATCCGGCCACGTCGAACGTGAACGGGTTCGGCGGCACGATCAGGCCGGTGCGCTCGCAGCCCAGCGTGGCGTAGTGGACGCGCTGCTCGCAGTCCACGGTCTCCTGCTCGGTGGAGGGCATGCGGGCGATGGTGTGCTCGATGCTCTCCACGTGGAAGCCTGCGTTCAGGCCGAGCTCACCGTGGGAGATGGTGATCAGGTCGGAGATGGTGCGGGTCAGGATCTGCAGCAGGTGCTCCTCGTCGGAGGACACCAGCCGCAGCTGCACCGTCGGCCGGCGCTGCGCGTAGTGGGCCAGCAGCAGCAGAGCGACCGCGTAGGCGTCGTGGGTGCCGGACCAGGGGGCGTCGTTCGGGTTGGAGCGCTGGCCGTGGCGTTGGATGGACACCGAGTCGGAGGCGCTGACCTTGGTGGTGCGCGGGGAGGGGATCGCGCGGGCGCGCAGGGCAATGCGGGTGATGGTGACGGTCCCGCCGACAGCGGTGATGCTGATGGTGGTGGACTGGCCGGACGTGCGGGTGATGGCTGCGGCGACGGTCCCGACGCCGTGATACAGGATGTCGGTTCCGGCGACAGGGGTGATGGCCTCCCGGAACGGATCGGATGCTTTGGCCTGGATCTGGATGCTCTGGCCGAGGGCGAGGGTCAGGGTGTCGGTGCTCTCCCACACCACGTCCGGGTTGGGGTCGGGGCGGCGTTCGTCGATGTCGAAGGAGACGTCGTTGACGATGTCGCGCCAGCCGTGGGAGTAGCCGAACGGCGGCAGGAACGACAGGCCCGTCACCGGCGGGGCGGTGCAGTCGACTTCCTGCGCAGCGAACGCGGCCTGCGGGGTCAGCGACGCCGGCCGCTGGAGGCGGTGGTGTCGGTCGCGGAAGACGAACGTGCCGTCCGGGCTCACGTAGGCGATGGAGGGCGGGCCCTCGGACTCGAGGAGGTCGGTGAGGGCCTGGAAGGCGTCGGTCTCCTCCAGCCACCACCACGGCACGAACGTGGCGCCGAGGTCGATGTCGCGGGGGAGGGTCCAGCCGATGGTGTCGAGGATGATGTCGATGAGGATGCCGGTGCGCTGCGCCTCGTACAGCTCGGTGCTGATTTTCGTGCCTTGGAGGAGTGCGAGGAGGTCGAGGGCAGTGATGTCGATGCTGCGGTTGTCGCGGTCGGGGTGGACGTCGAGGTCGTCGACGCGGCCCACGAACAGCGGGTACAGCACGTCGTCGTAGACGGTTTCGACGACGACGGGGGCGGCCGGGCTCATGTCGTCAGCGATCGGCGACTCCGCATTCTCCGGGCTGTAGATGCGGTCCGCGTTGCACAAGGTCATCGCCAGGGAGCCCACCTTGGGTGGGGCGAGCTGGCGTGCCTGGTCGCGGCCGTACCCGAAGGTGACCGGTCCTCGTTGGAGGACATCGCTGGTGACGTCGTCATGCGGTCCGTCGAAGTCGCCGTCCGCCACCCAGTCGACGGCCACTGTGTAGCCGGGCGGCAGGACAGGGGTGACGTTGAAGTCGTCGAAGTAGGCGTAGTCGCTGGAGGCGGGGCCGCCGGTGACGAGCGGCGTGCAGTGCGCCAGCAGCTGCACGGAGAGGTTGTTCTGCGCCGTCCAGGCCGGGGCATCCTCCGCATGCTGGGTGGTCCACTCCCGGCCGTCGGGGCTGGTCTCCCAGGACAGGATCGACGCGGACTCCCGGATCCGCAGCCACGCGTGCGCGACCGGATCGTAGGGCACCGTGTCGGCGTTCTCGTCGATGTAGTTCTCGTGGACGGCCATCAGCAGCAGGTTCGTCGCGGCGTCCACCTCGAACACGATCTGCGTGCCGGTCACATCGGACAGGACGAGGAGTTGGGCGTAGGCCTCCAGATGGCCCGGCCCGGGCGGCGGCGTCAGGTGGACGCGGACCTCGGAGTCCTGGAGACGGTAGATGTCCGCGGAGGCGTAGGCGGCGAACCCTTCGTCGCAGGGCACGCGGGCGCGGCCGTCGGGCTGGTCGGGGAGCGTCCCGCTCGGTGCGGTGTTGTAGTTGTTCGGCCACTTCCCGGTGTCGACCGTGGGTGCGGTGAACGTGTCGGTGAGGTCGGTGAACACCGCCGTCGACGGGGTCGGCGTGACCGGCAGGTTGAAGTTGTCGAACTCCGCCACATCCGGCGTACCGCCGTCGCGGTGGGAGATGAGCTGGACCTCCAGGTCCGCGTCCCCCACCCACGACGGCGAGGTGGCGGCCCGCTGCTCCGTCCACGTCTCCCCGTCGCCGCTGGTGTCCCAGTACAGGGTGCCCGACTCCTCCCGGATGCGGAGCCACCGGTGCTCGTCCGGGTCGTAGGTCAGCGTTTCGGCGTCCGGGTCGAAGTAGCTCGCGCGGACGGCCATGTTCAGCAGCCCCGACACCGCGTTCACCTCGATGATCGCGTCGGTGCCCGCCGTCGAGGAGGTGACGAGGAGCTGCGCCCACGCCTCCGCCGCCGCACCCCCGGCCGCCGGCGGGTACATCTCCACCAGCGCGTAGGAGTCGGCGAGGGTGTAGGAGCCGCCGCTGGCGAACGCCGCGAACCCCGTGTCGCACGGCACCTGCGCGCGGCCGCCGGCCTCGGTGGGTGCGGCGCCTGCGGTGTTGTAGTTCGACGGCCACTTGGCCGCGTCGACGGTGCCGTCGTCGAAGTCATCGGTGAGGGTGTCCAGCAGTGCCATCAGGCGATCGCCTTCCGCAGCGAGGTGGGCAGCCGGCCGGTGCGCGCCAAGTTGTCGAGGGACTTGGCGAGCCAGTCCTGCATCTGGATCTGGGAGCCGATGACGCCGTGGTTCTCGACGACGACGGTGATGTTGGTGTCGCCGACCGGCGCGGACGCGCTGCTGCCCGAGCGGAGGCCGGAGCCGAGGGTGCCGCGCGGGATCTGCCGTCGGTTGAGTGCGGCCATGGTGGGCACGCCGTAGTAGGCCACGGCGGCGTTGCTCATCATGAACTCGCGGTTGGAGGCGAGGATGGGCACGCTGTCCGAGGTGGACGTGCCGGGCCCCGTGATGAGTCCGCCGGACGCGTACTTGCCGTACCGGCCGTACTTGCCGAAGTTGCCCCAGTCGCCGAAGTTCCGGCCGTAGGGGTTGCCCTTCCAGATCTGGGCGATCATGTCGTGGAAGCGGCCCACGTTGGCGGACATGCCCTTGTAGGTCATGTCCTCGAAGACCTTCTTGCCGGACTTCACCGCCTTCTTGATCTCGTTCACCGCAGCCCAGAACCCATCGGCCACCCGCATCTGCTGGGCGCCGAAGTTCTTCGACATGCCCTGGAACGAGACGTCCTCGAACAGCAGCGAGCCCTTCTTCGACCAGCGGCCGGAGTCCACCAGCCGCTGCAACTCCGCGACCGCAGCCGTGAAGCCCGTCCGCGGCGCGCTGCCCTTCCCCCCGCCGCCACCACCGCCGGCCGACCCGCCGGCCGCCGCGGTCACCTTCTTCGCCACCGCCGCAACCTTCGGCATCGCCGCCTGCAGCCCCGCGACCAGACCCCGGCCGATGTCCCGGCTCAGCGCATCCACCGTCGACGCCGCCAGCGCGCGCGCCCGCTCCGCCGCCGCCGTCATCGTCGACCGCATCATCGACACCACCGCCGAAGCGATGCTGCTCATCGAGCCCATGCCGGCCGCGCTGCTCGTGGTGCCCGTCTGGAGGCGGCCCTCGTTGATGGCGCGCAGGATCGGCAGGTACTGACGCGTCCTCCGGGCGTTGATGACGAACTCGTTCTTCGACAGCCACGGCGCGTACACGCTGTCCGACGTCTCCGTGCCCGGACCGTCGACGAGGCCGCCGTCGGCGTAGCCGCGGTGCTTGAAGCCGCTGCCGGTGTACAGGCCGCCGGTGGCGCCGACAATGTCGTGCACCGACCGGTAGGTTTTCGACCGGTTGATGATCTCGTTGATCGTCTTGACGGTGTGCGTGGTGTACGTCCGCGCCGTCTTCCCATTCAGCCGGTTCAGCGCCGACGACACCGCACCGATCGAGCCGATCGCCTGCCCGTTCGCCGTGGTCACCTTCGTCCGGCCGTCGGGCAGCCGCTCCGTCTTGTAGCCCACCGCTTCCAGCGCTTTGATCGCCGCCGCGTTCAGCGTCGTCACCGTGATCGACTTCGCCTTGGGCGTCTTCCGGATCTCCGCCTGCACCTGCTGCAGTCCGGTGATCGCGTCCGCGCGTTCCGCCTTGACCAGCGTCTTGATCTCGCCCGGCGTTCCCAACAGGGTGTTGATGTACTCCTGGGCCTTCCGCTTGTTCCCGTCGAATGCGTCCAGGGCCAGGCGCATCATCGACTCGCGGAGCTTGTCGCTCTTGCCGGTCATCGAGGCCAGCGACTCGTTCGCTGCGACCCCGTTGGCGATGAGTTCGTCCCGGGCTTTCGCGGCGGCCGACATGGCGTCGCGGTTGGCGCGGCCCGCCTCCGTGTTGGCCGAGAGGGTGGCGCCGTTTTCCTTGAACGAGGCGTTGAGCGCGTCGACACTCTCCCCGAAGCGGGTCTGCGCGTCGTGCGCACTGCGGTTGACGTCGTTCAGCGCGACGATCGCCTCGCGCAGTCCGTCCGCGTTGACCTTCTGCGCGGCCAACTTGGCGGACGTCGCCTGGGCCTGCTCCCCGAAGGAGCCCATCGCGCGGGCGGCGATCTCCAGCTCCGACCTGTGCGCGTCCAGGGCGTCGTTGTACTCGTCCATCTGGCCACGGAACTTCGCCTGCTCGTCGGCGTTGCCCGAGTACTTCTGCGCGAGGATGTCGAGGGCGGCGCCCGCCTCCTTGATCTTTCCGCCCTGCACCAGGTTCGTGAGGCTGTCATCGATCGCGTCGAGGGCCTGCTGCGCGTTCGAGCTCGCGGTCGAGTTGACCTGCCCGAGCGTCAGGATCTTGACGAAGCCGTTCTGCACCTGGTCCGCGAACGAGGGGTCGGTGATGTTGCGGACCTTGTCGTACAGCTGATCCAGGTCTTCTCCGAACGCCTTCGCCGCCTCACCGGACACCTTCCCCGACGAGCCCAGCCTGCCCAGCGACGTCGTCAGCCGGTCCACATCCGGCGGCGCGGTCTTCCCGATGTCCGCCAGCTTCGCCAGACCGATCACCAGCAGACCGATACCCGTCCCCGCCAGGCCGATCTTCGCCGCCCGCGACAGAGCACCGATCGCCGCCGTCACCCGGCCGACCCGCCCGGACGCCGTACTCGACGCCGCACCCATCGCCGTCACAGCAGCACCGATCGCCGCGACCCGGCCGGACACCATCGCCGCACCGGCCGCCGCCAAGGAGACCGCCTTGATGGCCAGCGCCAGCTGCAGCATCGTCGTGAGGACCTCGGGCGGGATCGCCGCCGCCACACCCGCCAGCGCGTTCACCAGCGTGAGCAGACCAGGGCCGGCGTTCGCTGCCGCCTCGAGGATGTTCCCCACGGCCTCACCCAGCTTGGACAGGGTGTCGGAGACCAGCGGCCCATTCTCCCGCGCGTACTCCATGAACGCGCTGATACCGCCGGACACCTGCCCGGACTGCATGCTCGTCACGAATCGGATCAGGCCATCGTTCGCCCGCTCCAACACGCCGGTGGAGAACTCGGCGAACGACTCCATGAACCGGTCGAAGCCCGGGGAGGCGATCCCGCCGGCGGCGATCGTCACGAACCGGTCCAGCTGCGCGCCCGCCCCCCGCACCACCGGCGTCAACTTCGGGAACAGCGCCCCGAACGTCTGGAACGCCTTCGTCGCCACCGGCATCGTGCTGTCCGCCAGGCTGTCCGACCACTCGCGGTACTGGTCCTTCATCGACGACAGGGCCGCGGCCGCCCGCTGTGTCGGCGCGGGCATATCCGCCACCGTCCGCGCGTAGGCGAGCTGCGCCTGCCCGGCCTCCTTCGACCCGGCCCCGTGCTCGCGGATCGCCTCGTTGTACTTCTTCTCCGCCTCCGACGCGTCAGACAGCGCGGACACCTGCCCGGCCAGGGCGGCGGCGAACACCGTCACCGCGGCCCCTGCGGCGCCCACGGAGGCGGCGATCGGCAGGGCCTGCGCGGCGATGGGGACCAGCGCAGGGCTCAGCAGGAGAGCGGCCCGAACCAGTCCCCTGACTGCGCCGGACGCTGCACCGGCCCCGGCGCTGAGGGTGCCGAGCCGTCCACGGAGCCCGCCCATGCCGGCCCCGGTGCGGCGGATCGACCCGTCGAGGTCGTCCATCTCCCCGCGCAGGGTGCGGGCGGCGGCACCGAGGGCGACGAGCGCGGCGGTGGCGGTGGTGGCGCGGGTGGCGAGCGTCCCCAGAGCGCGGGCGGTACCGCGGGCGGCCTGCTGCAGGTCGCGCAGCGCGGAGGAAGCGTTGGCGATGGCGACCGGGTCGACGTCGACGCTGGTGTCGATACGGATGGGGCCCAGGCGCTGGAGCCGGGCGACGGTGGTCTGGACGGTGCGGGCGCCGCGGCGGGTGCCGTCGACGATCTGTACAGGGATCCGGACCGGGCCTGCGCTTTGGAGGCTGGTGATGGCGGCGCGGGCGGCGCGGGCGCCTGTGCTGGTCTGGTCGTCGACGGTGACGGCGACTGATGTGCCGCGCAGGCTACGGAGGGCGGCGGCGGTCTGGGTGACGCGTCGTTCGACGGTGCGCAGTGCGCTGTCGGCCTGGGTGGAGAAGCGGCGGATCTGCCGGACGGCCGTGGCCGTGGGCATGTCGACGCGGATGCTGGCGGTGCCGATCAGGTCAGCCACCGAGGCTCACTCCCATCGCAGCGAGGAAGGACTGGGATGCGTCCTCGGCTCCGGTCCACCACCAGGGCGCTCCGTCGTCGGGTGTCTGCTGCACGGGCCGGCGTTCGCGGCCGGGGGTGGCCCATGCCGAGACGCCGAGGTCGGCGTCGAACTTGGCGCGCGCCTGTTCCTCGGTCTGGCCGTCTCGGATGATCAGCCGCTGCAGCATTTCGAAGTAGATCGCGTTCAGGAAGCGGTCTGCGGGGAGGGCTGCGAGGTCGACTCCTCGGGCTGTGTACTCTCCGTCGAGCTGGTGCCAGACTCCGGGCTCGCAGGCCCATCCGACGAGGGCTGCGACGGCTGTGTAGGGCGCATGCCGTACTCCTCCAGCAGCCACAGGACGACGTCGCCCATCTGATCGTCGTCGATGGGGTTGGCGTGGTCCTTGAGCCGTGCGGCGAACCGCTCGTAGGAGTCGGGGAGGAGTACCAGGGAGAGGGCGTGCTTCAGCGCGTCGTGCGTCTGCTGGTAGTCGTCGGTTTCGGCGCGGCCGTTGTAGGTGGTGATGAACTCGGCGAAGACGTCGCCGGGGATGACGGATGCGGCTGTGAAGGTGTCGGTGTCGATGGTGAAGTCGAGGCGCTTGCGCTTCTTGGTGAAGTCACGGGCCGCCGGTGGGGCAGGCGGTGTGGGCGCGATGCCGTTCGGGGACGTGAGGAGGTCGGTCATGCGGGTGACGGTAGGTTCGCCCCGCGCATGATCGTTCCGGAGCTACAGGGCGGCGGGCAGCGCCTTGTTGAGAAAATCATTGGCCTGGGTGCCTGGATGATTTACCAGCTTGGCGAAGACGACCCGGCCGCCCACGGTGAAGCGGAGCGCCTTCTTCGTGCGGGGCCGGATCTGGTGCGGGCGGGTCCCGTTGATGACGTAGCCGACGGCAGGGTGCCGGACCGTGATGTCCGCCGAAGGCCCGTCGGCGCTGCGTTGCACGATCGGTGGGGCGATGCGTTCGCTCATGCTGCCGGGTGCGAACTGGCGGGCGCGTGCGGCGGTGCGGTCGGCGCGTTGCTGGCAGTTCCGGCCGACCGTGCCGGTGGGGCTGTTGAGCATGTGGTTCACGGCTGCCCAGTCGATACGGAGGATCGCCATGTCAGTTCCTCATCAGGGAGACGAGGGCGCGGAGTTCGGTGCCGACACAGCCGCCCTGCGGACCCTGGGTGACCTGCGGCCGGATGAGGTAGTCGGCGATGTCTCGGACCTCGTTCATCTCGCACAACTCCAGGGAGACGGCGAGCAGGGTCTCGTGGGCGTCGCGGGCGACCTGCTGGGCGGAGGCGTCGAGGGCGGCCGTGGTCGGGTAGAGGCTCTGGCCTTCGGCGTTCGGGGCGCAGCGGATGACCTGGACGACGACCTCGGCGACCTCCCATGGGGCCTGGCAGGCACCGAAGGGCGTGGCCTGCGGGGCGGGGAACGTCTCGGACGGGTACACCTGGGCGACGCTGACGGCGAGCATGCCGCAGTCGCAGGCGTCCCAGGCGATGGCGCCGGGGACGACGCCGTGCCGGTCGGGGGTGTCGGTGAGCGCCTCGTAGACCGCGGTCTCCAAGCGGGAGGCGACGGTGTACCACTTCAGCTCGCCGGTGATCACGTGCGCTCCGGCCAGTGCCATGTGCCGCCCGTACGCACGCCCTCGGAGTGACGGCACCGCTGGTTGAAGAACATGCCCTCCGGGTTCAGCACGGCCAAGCCGACCTCCTCCGGGCCGTTCATGTTGGCCAGACTGCCGTCACCCTCGCTCGGGTGGACGGAGGTGATGATGGCCGCCCGGCACTGCGAGGTGTATTCCCCGCCCGGGGTCCCATAGCTCACGTAGTGGACGATCCGCCCTACCGACGGCTTCTGCTCGCTCATGTCCCTGTCCTCCGTACTGTCGGCCGGTCCACCCGGTACACCCGCGACCGCTGCCGCAGCCCCGCCGGATTCCACGTCGCCACGAACATATCCACCAGATACAGACCCGTCCGGCCCTTCGCGAACAGCTCCCCGACGTCGGGATACGAGATCGTCACGCCCTGCCGCACCAGCTGCTGCACCCCAGCAGGCAGTCGGCAATCACCCCCGTCGGCGGCCTTCGCGATCTCGCACGCCAGCTCGCCCATCGCCAGCGCCGCCCCATCCGGCACCGGCTCCCCGAACGAGGCGGTCACCGACCACGCGCCCTCGCCGGAGTCCACGGACAAGTCATTGCAGCGCGGCCAACTCGCCCCGTCCGTCCGCACCAGCAGCCGGTTGTTGTCCAGCCGGTACGCCGACGAGGAGAGGACCGCCCCATCGATGACTACCTCCGTCACCTCGTACACCGGCGCAGGCAGCCGCACCTCCGACACCGACGTGCACGAGCAGTCCGCGCACGACCCGCAGGTGAGGTTGAACCACAGGCCGCCGATCAGTGCGGGCTGCGGATACGAGCGCGCGCCCGTCCACGGCGGGCCGAAGTCGTCGTAGAAGCGGCCGTCGTCGCAGCCGGACGCGCACGGTCGCAGCGTCACCGAGCACAGCCCGAACCGCATCCCGGTCAAGGCCCACAGCGTCTCGGTCGCCATCGACACCGCCACCCCGGTCACCGCCGGGTTCAGCGTCGACAGGTCACACACCCACTGCACCGGCCAGTCCGCGCACGGCCCGGACATGCTCCCGGTGCCGGACGGCTGGCTGACGATCGGATTGATGACCGGCACGGCTTCCCCTTTTACGCGGTGGTGCTGTCGGTGACGAGGCCGAGCCCGGCGAGCGCGGTGAGGAGAGAGGCGAGGGCTGCGTTCCCGCCGCGGGATCCGCTGACGGTGGGCTTCGTGGTGGCGGCGGCCCCGTAGAAGCCGAGGCTCGTGCCCAGGTGCCGCAGCGCCAGCGCCACGGTGAGACCGTCGTCCGTGCGCAGCACGTTCGCCGCGTCCCGGTACAGGACCGTGTCCCGGGCCGCGTTGCCCGGCCCCCACTCCAGGCGGCCGTCGGCGTACTGCCGGAACCGGTCGAAGGCGTCGCCGCCGACCAGGCTCGCCCGCGCGGTCGCGCCCGCGGTGCCCAGCGTGGAGTTGATGGTGCCGGTCATCGTCCCGCCGGCCAGGGGAAGCAGCGCGGCCAGGGCGGCGGCCAGCCCAGTGACCTGCGCCTGAGCCAGCGTCACCGGGTCGTCGCCCGCGGCCGCGTGGCGGGCGGCGTGGAGGAGCTGCGCGTAGGCGGCGTCCGCTCGGGTCTCCTCGTCGAGGATGTCCTGCTGGGTGGCGGGCTGCGCGGCTGCGCCCACCGCGATGTCGAAGGCCTCCGAGTCGATGTGGACCCAGTAGCGGCCCTCCTCTACCCAGAACTCCAGGCGGCCGGTGCCGGACGTGCTGGCTGGGTTCGCCAGCGGTACCGTCCCGGCCGCGTCGGCGTACAGGGTGGCGAGGGTGTTCGTGCTGTGCAGGAACACCCTCGCGGTCACGCTGGTGGCCAGGTCCCCGGAGGGGAACCAGAACAGCTCGCTGTACTGGGCAAGCGCCATCGGTTCCCTCCCCGGGCCTGTCGGTTACAGCGTGGTCGGGTCGCAGGCGATCGTCGGCGGAGCCGTCGTCGTCACGTTCCACACCCAGTGCTCGTCGTCGTCGATGGTCTCCCCGGCCGGCAGGTAGTCGGAGGCGACCTGCGCCACCCACTGCGCGGAGGCGCCCTTCGTCTCCGAGGTGGTCTCCAGGGTGGAGCGGCCGTTCTCGATGACGTACGCGCCGAGCTGGGTGGCGCCGACGTTGGGCCACGCGTTGTAGATGTACCGCTGCTGCCCGGACGCGTCGCAGGCCCCGGCGCCGGCGACTTCCTGCCACACCTCCAGGCTGTATCGGCGGGTGGGGTTGCCCTCGGCGACCGCGAAGCCGGTGCCGGTCGTCGGGGTGCCGGAGGTGAGCTCGCGGGCGGAGATCATGAGGGCGACGGCGGACGCGTTGACCTCACAGAACTGCGACGTGAGGTTCATGCGCTTGAGGGTGGGGTCGTCCTTCTGGTTCACGCACGGTGAGCCGTCCGCGGTCCTCTCGAAAAATTCCACCCCATCTTCGTACTGCGGCTCCATGTTGACCTGCACGAAGCCCTTGGTGACGGACACCTGCCCGTCGGTGCCGGTGACGGGGACACCGCACGTGTCGAGTTCGATGATCCTCATGTGCGTGCCCTTGATGGGCGTGGCGCACGTCGAGTGAGTTGCCATGGTCCTGTTCTCCTACTCGGTGGGCACGCCCAGGGCGATGTGTGCGGCCAGCAGGCAGCACTCGAAGCCGATCAGGTACGTCCGCTCCGCCTGCATGCGCAGCGTGTTGGTGGACCGGTCCAGGGAGTCGCGGACCTGCGTGAAATACACGTCCGACCGGTAGCCGAACGCGGCACCGGTCGCGTAGATCCACGACGTTCCCGCAGCAGGAGTACTGCCGTCCGGACCGCTGCCCGTGTAGCCGCCCCCGGCGACGATCAGATTCCCGGACGGAGTCACCAGCCGGCCGTCGTCGTCGACGCGTGCGAGCTTCCACGCGGCCAGCGTCGGCAGCACTGACCGGGGCACGTGGATCAGGCCCTGGCCCTTGTAGCAGTCGGCGAGTTCCTGCTCCAGCGCTCCCAGAGCGGTCGCTACGTCCGCGCCGGTGACGACCGGGCTGGCCACCGGCTGCAGAACAACGTCCCCGTCCGTGACCTCACCGTCTGCGGCGAGGTGCGGGAACACCACCTGCTGCTCGGCGGCGGCACCGGTCCAGAACGCGGTCTCGACCTGGTGCTGCTCGATCCGGATGAGGGCGTCACGGGCGACGGTCTGTGCGTCGGCCAGCCCGACCGGGGTGCACTGGAACTCGGCGATCACCGTGAACGGCAGCGCCCCCCGATGCTCCTGCTCGACGTTGGGGGTCTTCGCGGGCGGGGCAGGCGGGGCGCCGGTCCCGGTGACGGACAGGCACTCGTCGTAGGTGGTCGCGCCGGTAGGGCAGCGGTCGGTCCAGGTGACGCCGCCCTGCCAGTGAGGCCCGTCCGAGGTGGCCTGCTGGATGGTGTCCCACAGGCCGTGCGGCAGGGTGGTGAACACCGTCGGCAGGTCGATCATCTGTCGTGCCATCAGCGGTCACCACCCTTCAGCGTCGGTTCGGTTCACGGCAGCCGGTCAGACTCGGACGGTGCCGGTCAGCAGCGCCGACGAGGAGCCGTTGACGTTGAAGCCGACCGTGTACCGGCGGGACTCGTGCCCGACCTTCGCGATCAGGTGCGCCTCCTCCGACCACGCCGCCGTGTGATCGTTGGTCGAGTTGAGGACGCTGTCGCGGACGACGCCGAGGTCGAGGGTCATGCCGTTGCCGTGGATGAACGTGCCGGCGGCGTAGATGAGGAAGTCCACCGTGGTCGGCCAGGCGGTCATCTTGGTGGCGTTGCCGAACTGGCTGGTGCCGCGGACCTGCCAGTCGTTGACCCACTGGACGGCGATGTTCCGCGAGGTGAAGTACCGGTTCACCTCGCTGAGCGGGATGTCGCCCAGTTCGACGCCGGCCTTCCAGGCGAGGTCGGCCTGGATGACGTCGCGGACCCAGTACGGGAAGACGACCTCGAGGACGTCCTCGATGCACATGCCGTAGCGGGCCCGGTAGTCGGTGGCGGCGAGGCCGACCGCGTTGTAGATCCGTGGGGCCGCGGCGTCGGTGGCGGTGCCGCCGATGGAGGTCGCGGAGGTGGAGCGGGCGAGCATGAGCGCGATGAGGCGGGCGTTGATGACGTGCGCGTGCGCGGCCATCAGGAGTTGCAGGGTGTTCTGCGTCGACTCCGGGTAGGCGTCGTCGGTGAGGTTGCCCGCGGTCAGGCAGTAGCCGTATGCCTCGAGCCTCTCCTCGTCGAAGTCGGGGCAGGGGACGCGCATGCACGGCTTGGTGGGGGAGCCGGTGGCGGCGGCGATGTCGTCGGCCTCGGTCCACAGCCACGGGTTCGACTCGTTGCTGAACGTGGCGGCGAATCCAGCGAAGGCGTCGCCGCCGGCGAGGGCGTCGGCGAGGCTCGGGGAGACGGGGAACTGGATGCCGCCGCGGGTGACGCCGAAGGTCGGCAGGTCGATCATGCCGGACTCGCAGGCGATGTTGAAGAAGTCGTAGCGCGTCTCGGACGGCGCGCACCAGCCGCCGCCTGCGACGAGCGCGGCCTGCTTGTCGGGACCGGTGAGGTAGTGGATGAGGTCCTTGATCTCGCCGCGGGTGGTGCGGTTGTCGACGCTGTGGGAGAAGTCGTTGCGGACGGACGCGACGAGCTGCTCGCTGGGCTGCCCGGAGGTGACCGGCATCGACTTGGCCTTGCGGGCCGTGACCTCGGCGAGCGCGGTGAGGCTGGTGATGCCCTCGCCGCGGGCGACGCCGGGGATGTCGACGGAGGCGGTGACGGCCAGGCGCTGCTCGCGGACCTGGGGGGTGGGGGCGTGCTGCGCGGTCTCGGCGAGGCTGGCGGTGGCGCGGCGGGCGATCTCCTCGGGGCGGACGCTGCCGCCCTTGCGGTCCATCATCAGCGTGGCCATGCCGGCGGTGACACCGCGTGCGGCGGCGGCGGCGATGGCTTCGATGTCGACGGCCGGGGCCTGCTCGGCCTGGGCCTGGGCGGTGGGGGCGCCGTTGACGCGGGCCTGGAGCTGGGAGAGCTGGTCGGCGACGCGGGCCTGCTGGAGGGAGGCCTGCTGTTCGGCGCGGACCTCGCGGACGCGGAGTTCGGCGCGGATGCGGTCGAGGTCGTCGGTCAGGCGCATCGCGTAGGCGAGCGTGTCGGGCTCGACGTTGTCGAGGCCGCTGACGCGCTCGAACTCGGTGACCGCGCGGGTCTCCAGCTCGGTGAGGTCGGTGTCGGACGCGAGGGTGAGATCGGACGGGGCGCTGAACAGCTCGTCGGCCACGGTGTCCTCCGGATCGAAGGGTGTTGTGCGCCCAGATGTTGGCGCCCTTTTGACCGGAGGTTAGCGCATAGCACACAGACCGGCAAAGATCAAAATATCTTCACCGGTCCGCATAATAGAAGGTCAGAGGCTTGCCGGAGGCGGAGGCGGAGGCTTCGGCCGCCGCTTCTTATTGCAACTGCACACGCTGTTCACCTCCCCCCAGGATGGACCCGACGCGACAGCATCCGCATCACGATCCGCACCGCATCCCGCTCCAGATCCGACTGCGACCGCCCCCACGCCACCGTCGGCCGGCCCGCCGCAAGCAGCGCCTGCGGCTCCCCACTGGCCACCCGCGCGCGCATCTTCGGCACCGGGAAACCAGGCACGTTCACCGCCAGCAGCCCGACGAGCCGCAACTGGCCGCCGATCCGCCGCCAGTCGCCGGACACCTGGCCCGCGGCCTGGAGCTCGTACACCTTCAGCGGATCCGCGCCCGGCCGGACCGCACCCGCCACCCAGATCCCGTTCGCGTCGTTGCCGACCGCCACATCCGCCACCGCGGCGCCGGTGTTGTCGTAGTGCTCCGCCGCCGGTGACGCCCCCAGGTGCAGCGGCGCGTGCCCGGTACCCACGGTGATCTGACCGACCGCCACCCGCGTCCCGTCCGCGCACACGACCTCGCCGGTGCGGTAGTACGGGTGCTGCTCTTCGTGCGGCGGCTGCACGCACACGTCCTCCTGCCCGATGTGGCAGGCCCCCCACTGCGCGGCGTGCCCGTAGATCCGGCCGTCGTCCGTGACCGTGATCGGCGTCGGCAGCGACAGATTCGGGTCGGAGAACCAGGCGGCCGGAGGGCGCCACATCTCCGCGGACGCGGTCAGCTCGGGCACGGACCGCAGCGGCTCCCGCTCCTCGTCTCCGGCGCCCTGGAGTTCCAGGAGTTCGGCCGCGGTGACGGGCTGCCCGCCGGCCACGACCGCACCGGCCTCGTCGAGGAGCGCGATGTACGCCTCGGCGAACGCCGGGATATCCACGAGGGTCGCGGCACGGATCCGGCCGCCGTGGAAGATGACCTTCTCGGGCTGGGCGAACAACATCTCGAACATGTCCGGCTCGTCGCCCTGGTCGTCGCTGTCGCCGGTTCCGGCGTTGACGTCGTCGGGCCACACGAACTCCGTGTCCGCGTCGGCGATGGAGTCGGCGTCGATGCTCACCCCGCGGAGGAACTTGCCTTCGATCTTCGCGTGGACGCGGCGGCCGTCCTCGTCGGACAGGTCGAGGACTCCGGAGCCCATGACCTTGCTGCCGTCGCGCCAGATCCGGTCGATGCGGCCCACGTTGACGGCGATGGTGCGGGGCTCGCCGCCGTGGGAGTCTTCCTTGTTCCAGCGCAGGGGGATGGGCAGGTCGGCCCAGGTGAGGGCGCCTTCGGCGAACTCGCGGCCGTCGCCGGTGACGATGCCCTCAACGGCGAGGGGGCCCTCCCACGGGGCGGTCTGGCCGCCGTAGTCCATGCTGTCGTCGTCGGGCTTGTTGTCCTCGCTCTTGTCGTCGTCCATCTCGGCGCACGCCGCGTCGGCCTCCGCCTGCGTGGCGAAGCAGCCCGCGAGTTCGCCGTCTTCGTCGGTGACGGCCCACGGCGTTTCGGCACCGCAGTCCGGGTGGTCCTGCACTGTGCGGAACACGGTGCCTCCCTGCTCGTGATCGTTGGGTGGGATTGTGGCCGCAGCAAGCGCCATGATCGTTCCGGCCGCGTCCTGCTCGGCGTCTTCGTCCTCGTTCCACACCGCGACCACGAACCCCCGGCAGCGGTCGCCGCCCTGGCAGTCGGTGTAGCCGCCCGTCGGGTACGCCGCGCGCGCTTCGGCCAGCGACGCGTAGCGGGTGCCGTCCACATCCCGGCACGGGCCGCATGAGCTCTTGTCGAGGGCTTCCGTACTCACATAGGTTCCGGGCGGGGCGACCGCGAGGACGGCCATGCGGCCCTCGTTCTGCGCCGCCGACATCGCACCCCCGACCGCCTGCCGCACCGAAGCGTCGGACAGGTCGGCGAGGTGCTCGTCGACCTGAGCCGCAACCTGGTCGGGGCTGCCGGAGCCGAACAGGCGCATCGCCCGGCGCACCCCCGAGGCGACGAGGTTCGCCCCGGTGAGGCGGGCCGTCGTCCGGGCCACCTGCCTGATCCGATCCCGGAACGCCGCCGCGACGACAGCCTCGTCGTCCAGCGACCACTCCGGCACCGTGACGCCCTGCGCTTCGGCCTCCGCCTGCTGGGCTTCTCCCGCCTCCCGCGCGTAGCGGATCATGCGTGCGGTCAGCAGGGCGGCGGCCGATTCGGTGTCCACGGTCAGGTCGTCCAGCGCGGCCAGGTTGTCAGCCTCGGCGGCAGCCTGGACAGCAACGGTGATCTCCTCGCGCTGCGCCCGCTGGATGTCCGCCCACGCTGCGATCGTGTCGTCGACGGCCTGGTGCCAGGCCTGGTCCATGGCGGCGAAGTCGATGCGGGAGCGGGTCTCCAGGTCGGTGGGCTGACGGCGCAGCGGCCCGGCCGCAGCGGTGATGCTGCCGCTGAGGGGGATGTCCGTGTGGTCCCCGGCGAACGCGACCCGCACCCGGTCGAAGGTGACCGGGCCGAGACGCTCCTCCAGCGCGATGATCAGGTCCAGCTCGGACGAATACGCTGCACAGACGTGGGCGACCCAGGGCGTATGCGGCGCGGGCAACTCCACGTCCATCGGCGCCATCAGCAACGCCTCTTCGGCCATCTCGTGCGCGGCCTCCAGCGAAGGGCCTTGCTCCGCATCGTCGCCGACGGACCACACCCACGACGGCTCGTCACCGTTGCCGTTCCAGTGCGCGGCGCCGAACAGCTTCGACCTGATCGGCGGCATTCCCTGGGCGAGATGGCGCACGGAGTCCACGATCGTGGCGCGCGCGCTCTCGTCGAAATCGGCGCCCTTGCCCAGGTATCGGAGCGTGCAGTGCAGCTGCTCGGCGTCCTCGCCGCCCTCGATCGCCAGCCGGGCCGCGTCCTCCGCCGTGGGCATCAGCGCGATCATTGCGCCGGATGTGTGCGAGCCGTCTGCCGCCGCAGTCAGCTGCGCCAGACCCTCCCGGCTCACGAAGTCCCGGAGGTCCGGCCGGCTACCTGCGCGCGTACCCATTGCTGCTCCGAGTCGTCGTCGAGAAGAAGCCGCTGGTGTCCATGAGCGGGGCGTGCCGGCCGATCGTGAACCGGCCGAAGCTGTCGAGGCGGGCCTCGTACACCCCGGACGTCCCCGGCCGCGGCAAGCTGTGGAGCTTCAAGGCGGCGTGCGTGAACGGACAGCTGTAGGCGTGCTGTGCGCACAGGCCCGGGTGCAGCAACTCCGGCGGCCGGCCCGTCGCGAACTTCACCGCGTGCAGCACCTGCGCCTGCTGCACCAGTCGTTCCTGACGCGCGGCCGCCGCAGCCTGCCGGGCCTGCTCCGCCCCCGGTGGCTCCCCGGCGTTCGGTGCGTCCCGGGCGTCCGGCTCTGGCGGCTCGGGCTGGTCGGCCTGCTCCGCGGCCTCGGCTGGTGTGGCCGCGGCGACGGGGGTGATGTCGACGCGCTCGCCGATGAGGGTGGACAGTGCGGACCCGGCGCCGGACGGCAGCGTTTTGATGATGACCTTGAGGGCTTGCTCCTTGAGTTCCTCGTCGCTCGGCTTGTCCGCTTCGTCGAAGCCGGTCTCGCGGCGAAGCGCGGCGCCGTCGATCTCCAGCCGGTCGTACAGCTGGATGGCGTTGTCGGAGCGGTCGGGGCGCAGGGTGAGCTCGGACATGTCGTACCAGACGACCCACGACGCCCAGTCCTCCACATGGGAGGCGCGGAGGCGGGGCTGAAGGTAGCCGGTGGTGATTGCCTGGCAGATCGTCTCGGCGTCCGGCGCGATGTTCACCTTCAGCGATGTCTCGTCGACGGCCCAGGCGTTCCAGTGGTTGAGATCGCCCATGCCGAGGAGGACTTCGGGCGGGATGTTCAGCTGGGTCGCGAGCCGCTTGATTGCGGACTCGCGCTTGTCGATGATCTTGTCGTCGATCTGCAGGGTGAAGTCCAGGTGCCGGATCTTGTCGACGTACTCGGCAGGCACCTTGATCGGGATCGGCACCGTCGCGGCCGCCGTCCCTGGGGTGCGGATCGCCTCCGCCGCGATCTCGATCCACTCCGCCATGAACGGATCCGGCGCGTCCGCGAACTCCTCCCGCACCGGAAATGTGATCTCGTCCGGGACCAGCCACACACCGGCCGACGCCAGCCGGGACAGGTACTGGGCGACGATGTGCCGGTTGACCAGCTCTAGCTCACGCATCGTCGTGCGCGCCGCCCGGGCGGGGCTGTCGGCGAGGTGGTGATATCGCTTGTTCGGCTTCCACACCCGGATGGGCGGCATCGAGTCCTGGGCGAGGGGCCGCCAGTTGTGGCCGGTGGTGGGGCTGTTCTCGTCGATGACCTCGTAGTGGCCGCGCGCCGCCCGCACCTCGTCGATGGAGCGGACGGACCACTTCTCGATACCGCTGGCGTTCTCGACGATGAGGTAGCCCTCGCCGGGCACGGTGAGCTGGGTGCCGAGCCCGTCCATGATCTGAGCCTGTCCGGCCGGGCCGCCCGCGAACTGCGTCATCAGGTCCACGGCGGTGCCGGCCTTCGCGCGGACGGGCTCGTCGACGCCGGGCTCGAGCTTCGCCGCGTAGAGGCGGACGCGGGAGAGCATCTTCGATTCCCAGTCGACTGCGTACCGGAATTCGCCGAGGGCGTCGTGGAATTGCCAGACCTCCTCCTGCCACATGTCGGTGGTGCGGAGGAGGTGGGTGCGGGGTTCTTTGACGGGGGCTGCGGCGGCGGTGAGGGCTGGTGGCTGGAGGGGTGGGGCTGCGGCGGGCAGGGGGCCGCGTCGAGTAAAGGTGTGCCACCAGGCCACGGTCGCCTCCAGTGCGTGGGTCTGGGGCGCAGGGTAGGTACGGGCTGACGAAGATCGTTCCGGGGTGTGAGTGAGGGCCGTCCGTGATGCGCGACACGGACGGCCCTCAACCACCACACCCCGGAGCCCGCCAGGCCCCGGGTCTCCTACCCGCCGCGAATGCTACGGCCCTCCGCGCCCACCGCGTTCCGGACGGATCACGCCCACTCCTGCGCCGCCAGCAACGCGCCCGCGCCCCACACCGCCGCCCACACCAACACCGGCAGCGGCAGACCGGCCGTCGCCCACACCCCTGCCGTCACCCCGGCCGCGACCCAACCCGACGCGCACCAGGGGCAGGAGATCAGCTCAGCCAGCCAGAACGGCGACCGCTTCCACCGACGCCCGTAGATCTGCAACTCCCCGTCGACGAGGCTGAACATGCCGAGACCAGCGACGGCCCTCAGACAGCCCTCCTCGACTTCCCCCTGCGGGTACAGATCGTGGTGCTGCTCCTTCATCGTCGGCTCGCGCCACCCGCCGACGAGCCGGTCCCGCAGCCACAGCACCGGCGGAAACGTGTCCTCCACCACCAACTTCGTCCCCCGGTACGTCGCCAGCGACATCACAACCAGCAGCAGCCACACATCCATCACACGCCACCCCTCAACCACACCGACTTCTGGTGAGTCGTCGGAACGGCGCAGTCCACATGCACCGGCACGCCCACACAGCCCAGCCGCCAGCAGAACGACAGATCCTCACCCACCAGATTCCCCGCCCCATCGACCACTGGGTCGAACCACGACCCGTACTCAACTCGATCCAGCGCCATCCGGTGCACCAGCAGGCAGGCCGCACCCGTCCCCGCCACCCGCACCAGTCCCGACGGCACAGGCCCTTCCCACTCCGTGAAGACCTTCGCCTCCTCGGCTCGGCCGTGCAGCGTCGGGAAGACCCGCGTCACCACACCACCCATATCGTCCGGCTCGCCCTCGACCACCCCGTAGCAGAGCGCACCCACCACCGGCCGCTCCCGCGGGTCAGCGGTCGCGAGCAGCTGGTGCAGCGCGTCCGGCCGGAAACCCATGTCCGTGTCGACGAACCACAGCCACTCCCCGTCTCCCGCCAGGAACTCGGCGACCGCCTGGTTGCGGACGTGGGCGATCCCGGCCGGCCGGAACCGCACCGGCATCACCCCGACAATCACCGGCCCGTCCGACGAGCGGTCGTGGCTCATGGCCAACATCAGCGACTGCATGAACGTGTGCTGCACCCACCCGGGATGCACATAGGTGACGACGACTCCGCGCATGCCGGTCACCGTATCCGTCCTCCGGCGATCTGCTTTCTGGCCAGATCCCCGCCCAACGAACCCTGCCCGCGGGTCATCGTGCCGACCAGCCGCATGTGCCATGGTCCCCAAACGGCTGCGTCGAGGCGATCCGGTGACCAGCCCAGCTCGGGATACCAGGTGCACAGCTGCTCTTCGAGCTCCTCGAACTTCCCGGCATGGTGCCAGCGTCCCTGCGCCGACAGTGCGGCGACCGGCTGTGCCCGCACGGCCTTGCCCTGTGTCGCGCGTACCTTCCGCACCGGGATGTCCACGCCGACCTTCTCCATCGCCGTCCGAATCACAGCGATCGCTTGGTCCCCTCCGTAGTTAATTTCTACGCATATGTCCTCGGCCTCCCAGTCGATCGCGGCCCGCACCGCACGCTCGCCCCACCCCTCCGGCGGCAGGTGGCACGACCGGTCGTCCAGGACAAACCCGTGGTGCTGCGGACGCTGCTGCACCGGCCGCGCCTCGTCCGGGTCCGGGTCAGGCGCCGGCAGGGCGCCGGGCAGGAACAGCCCGGACTTCGCGGTGACGACGATGCCCTGCTCCCCGGCACCGCCGGACGGGTCGACGCCGACGGTGCGGCGGATCGTGCCGGGCAGATCGTCCAGCCGGATCCGTGAGGCGGCCAGGTTTTTCCTACGCCAGAAGGCGTTGGCCATCTCGTCGAGGATTTGCCCGTACAGCTCCTGCTCGCCGAGGTCGGTACCGCCGTAGGCGTCCTCGAGCATCTGCCGGATGTGCTCGGGGAGGTGGGGGTTGTTGTACATGGTGGCGTGGGTGGTGACCACGCCGGGGATCTCTCCGGCTTTCAGCCGGCCCAGGAGCGGCTTCGGCTTGGGGGTGGTGGAGGCGACCCAGTGCGGGCGTGGCCCGGAGCGGAGGCCGAACCGCAGTTGATCGAAGGACTGCTGCATGTACCGCCAGGCGGCGAACTCTTCCAGCCAGGCGACGCAAGTATTTCCCCCGGCCCGGAGTCGCTCTACGTCCTCGGGGTTGCTGGCCCCGTACAGCTTGGCCTGGCTGCCGTTAGCCCAGCGGACGACGGTGCCGCCCGCGGTGGTGATGGGGCCGGATGCGGTGGGGTCGTGGGCTTTGATGCCGGACGGGCCGGACACGCAGGCGGTGACGGCGTCGCCTTGGGTGGGGGCGATGATGCCGACCCAGTGGGGGATGGGGCCGGGGAGGCAGGGTGGTCCGGCGACGTGGCGGGCGATGTATTCGGCGCAGGCGTCGGTTTTCCCGGCGCCGCGGCCGGCGAGGAGGAGCCATCCGTACCAGTTGCCGGGGGGCGGTATCTGGTGCGGGAGCGGCGTCCAGCTCGGCTTGAGTTGGGCAGCGAGGAGGGCGGCGGCGCGTTGTGCGATGCGGGCCCGGTCCTCGGTGGTCATGGGTGGATTGTGGCTTCCGGTTGAGGCGGGGCTTTCCGGAACGGGGCCGGGCCGTCTGCTCGTACGCTGGAGAGGCGCCAGGGTTCATGAGGCCCCATTGACCCGTTGGCGGCCCGGGAAGAAGCGCGCAGGCCGCCACTTATCGACGTAGGCGCCCGCGGGTTCTGGCTCCGGGGCGGGCGTCGCCGCGGTTGGGTTGGCCGCTGGAGTTCGCGCCGTGGTGGTGCCAGGTCCACGTGCGCGCGGGGTGGTGGACGATGCGCGCTCCGGCGGCGAGGCATCCGAGGGTGAAGTGCCAGTCCTCCCCGCCTCGCTGGCCGCCGACCATGCTGCCGGCGGGCGGCTGGCGGAAGCCCACCTGTTGGGCGAGGTCGGTGCGCACCAGGATGGTGATGGTGGTCTGGTGGGGGTGGGCGTCGTCCCAGGGCTTCCCGAAGAACATGGGGAAGGGGTCGGAGCCGCCCTTCACGCGGAACCAGGGGTACACGTAGTCGGCGCTGGTGTCGCGGGCGCAGGCGAGGAGCTGCTCGATGTGGTCCGCGTCCATCTCGTCGTCTGAGTCGAGGAACGCGGTCCACTCGGTGTCGACGAGTTCGAGGCCTGCTTGTCGGGTGGTGGCGGCACCCTTGCGGTGGATGTCCTCGGCGAGTTGGAGGTGGACGGGGATGGTCTGCTGTTGGACGGAGCGGGTGGCGCGGTCGAGGAGTCCGCTGCGCCGTCGGGCCTCATGAAACGGGACGACGACGGTGACGCCGGGCTTCACGGCGCGTCCTCGCCGCCGTCCTCGGCAGCAGCGTGCTCCGCTAGGTGCTCCTGGACTGAGGCTGTGCTGAACGTGACCGATGCCGTGGCGCGGCCCGTCATGCGGAGGGTGAGCGGGATGGTCAGGGTCTTGCCGCAGCCAGGGCAGTCCACCTGCGCGGTTGCGTCGTCTGCTCTCATCGCGGCGTCCCCTTCCACAGGATCTCGTTGTCGCCTTGCACCCGCAGCTCCAGCGTCTTCCACAGCCGGATGCCGTAGTCGGCGTTCGCCGCGAAGTGCCCGTCGAAGTAGTGGAACGACTCCACGCACCAGAAGCTGACGTGCGTCGGATCCGCCCACGCATGCCACGTCCCGCTGAGCGCGTTCGGCACCCGAACCTCGAACACGCCGCCCGGGCGCAGCACCCGGTGCGCCTCGTTCATCACCGCCAGCCGCGGATCCCCGGCCGGGATGTGCTCCATCACGTGCGCGGCCCGGATCGCCTCCACCGTCCGGTCGCCGGTCGGCCACGGGGTGTCCTGCGCCAACCGCTTCCAGTCGCCGTGTCCGTTGCGGGAGTCGAGGTTCGTCCACCCCGCAGGCACGATGTGCCCGCCGCCGATCTCCAGCTTCACGAGTGCCGTCCGCTTCCCTCGTACCGCAGCCACTGGTTCCCCAGGTGCGAGCCCGGGAGCGCGGCCGGGCGGAGCCGCGTCTTACGCAGCACGTACGGCTGTGACACCTGGTCCCGCGACGACCCGGCCTCGATCTCCTTCGCCCACATCGCACCCATCCGCTTCACCGCCGGCGTGTGCTGGCGGGCGATCACCCCGGACGCCCACAGCCCCCACTGCTCGGGGTGCTTCGCCTTCCGGTACCGGGCCACCTGCCATGCGGCGATGCCGTCCGGGTCCATGCCCAGCCGGGCGACCTCGGCGGCCTCGCTGTAGAGGCAGTCCCGCCACGGGTGGACGAACTGGGCGATCGGGTCGGCGAGGGCCAGGACTTCGAGGGCGAAGGTGGGCGAGGTGATGCGGTAGCTGGCGTCCACCCAGATGCTGGCGGGGGCGTCGGTGTACCGCCAGGGTTCCAGCTTCGGCGTCTTCGCTGCGCGCACCGGGGGGAGCTCCGGCCGGGGCTCGTGCACGACCGTCCACCCGCGCGCCGCGTCGGCGTCCGGGACGGTGTCGGTGACGAGGATCCACTCCACGTCCACACCCGACTGCCGCAGCACCGGCTTCACCGTGTCGTACCCGTCGAAGACTGCGCTGATGATCGCTACGTCTGCGGTCACTTGTACCACCTCACCACTTCTGCGATCCGGTCCCAGTCCAGGCCGGGCTTCCAGTCCAGCCGCTCCCAGCCCTCGCCCTCCGCGGTGATCTGCACCGGCACCTCACCCGGCCGCATCGGCAGGTGCTCGACACCGGCCGTGGACCCGGTCACCTCCAGCACGAACGCGGCCAGCTCGTTGACCGTCACCGGCACCCCGGTCCCGGCGTCGAACGTGACATCGTCGCCGTGCTCCACAGCCTCGACGAGCATGCGGCCCACGTCGTCGGAGTGCACGAGGTCGATGGCCTGCTCCCCATCACCCCAGATCGGCAACGGGCGCCCCTCCCACGCGGCACGCGCGAACGTCGGCACGATCTTCTGCGGGTGCCCGGGCCCGTGCGCCTGGTGGGGGCCGTATCCGTTGAACGCGCGGACGGTGGCCACGCGCAGTCCGTACGCCTGATGCCAGGCGGTCGTCAGCCGGCGGGCGGCGACCTTCGTCGCGGTGTACACGCTGGGGAAGGGGTCCGGCATGCTGATGCCGACGTAGCCGGCGTGGTGGTCGCGGCACCACTGCAAGATGCGGAGGGTGCCTTTGATGTTGACGTCGAGGGCGGTCTCCGGCATGTCGAACAGCTCGGACGTGCCGAGGACTCCGGCGAGGTGGATGACCACATCGGCGTCGGCGAGGGCGTCGAGTGAGCCGAGGACGTCGTGGCCGAGGGTGTAGTCGAACGGCCACACCTCATGCCCGGCGGCCTCGGCGGCCTGGATGGTGGCGCGGCCGAAGAAGCCGGCCCCGCCGGTGACTGCGAGTTTCAAGGGTGTCTCCTGGTTGTTCACCATGGGGTGCGGCCCCACTTCTGTCGGAAGGTCTCCCGGTCCCGCACGGTCTGCGCTTCGAGCTCGGGCCGCTCGTACAGGGAGCCGTTCGGGCACCGGTGGTCCACCGGGATGCCGGGCACGAGGAGCGCACCGCCTGCCTCACGGGCCTGCCAGTCGAGATCATCGTCCGAGTACCACCAGGCCATGGACTCGTCGAGGCGCAGCCCGTGCTCGCCGCGCAGCATGTACGCGAAGCCGGTGATCCGCTGCCGCAGATCGATCGGGCCGGCCTTCGTGTGGAGGATCTGCTGTCGGCCGCCGTGCTGGTCGGGGAAGGCGAGGACCGCGGTGGTGCAGCGCATCGCGGTCGACAGTGACTCCACCCAGCCGGGCGGGACGACGACGTCGTTGTTGAAGACGGCGATGTCCCACGCCGTAGCGCCGGCCGCGTGCGCGTTGCTGTCGGCGAGGGCGATGCCCACGTTCCAGAACGTGGAGATGTTCGGCGGATCCAGGGGGAGCCGGACAACAGCCACCTTGCCGTGCCACTGCTCCGCGTCCACCGGCGGATCGGACAGGTTGTCGACGATGATGACCTGGTCGACCTGATCCACGACCGAGCCGACGCACTCGGTGAGGAGATCATGCCGGTCCCGGGTGGGGATCACCGCAGCCCTGAACGCGCCGCTCACCGGGCGTCCGCCTGCGCGTGCACCGCGGCCCGCAGCAGCGAGTCCGGCGTACCCATGTCCGACCACACACCCGGCACCTCGTGCACGTCCATGAGGCCGTGCTGCAGGTACCAGTTGTTGACGTCGGTGATCTCCAGCTCGCCGCGCGCCGACGGCACCAGACCACGGACCACGTCGAACACCCGGTCGTCGTACACGTACAGGCCAGTCACCGCGAGGTCCGAGGTGGGGTCCTTGGGCTTCTCCACGATCCGGCCGGTGCCCGGCTCGTACACACCGAACGCCTCCGGCCGCTCCGTGCGGGCCGTGTAGATCGCAGGCCGGTCCGGCATCGTCATGTCGGCGGCGAAGTAGTTGTCGCCGAGGACTACCGGGAACAGGCCGTCGGTGAAACCCTCCGCCTGCGCGAGCGCCCCCGCGATCCCGTCGGGCCGGTCCTGCACCCGGTAGGTGAAGCCCGAGCCGAGCAGCTGCGCGAACCCGCCGACGTTCTCCCCGCCGGTCACGATGAGGATGTCGGTACAGCCCATCGCCTGGAGCGTGGCGATCGGGTAGTAGATCATCGGCCGGTCGTAGACGGGCAGCAGATGCTTGTTGACCACGCGGGTGGTCTCGCCGAGCCGGGTACCGCGGCCACCCGCGAGGATCACGCCCCTCACGACTGCACCTGGGCAGGCTCCAGCCACGCCGGCCGGTCGCAGTACCAGTCGACGATGTCCTTCAGCGTCTCCTCGAGGGGGCGGCTGGGCCGCCATCCGGCATCGGCGAGTTTCGTCCCGTCGAGTGCGTACCGCAGGTCGTGTCCGGGGCGGGAGGCGTGGAAGGACACCAGCTCGTAGTGGAGGGGCTTGCCGATGATGTCGGCGATGATCTGCGCGACTTCGAGGTTGGAGCGCTCCTCGCCGACGATGTGCCACATCGACGGCCGGTCGTGGGTGGGGTAGCGCTGCGGTGTGGTGTGGTCGAGGAGGTGCATCCAGGCTGCGGCGAACTCGCGGGTGTCGATCCAGTAGCGGCTGCCGGGTACGCCGTCCGGGGACGAGTAGATCGGCACGGTCTCACCGGCGAGGACTTTCCGGATGACGGTGGGTACGAGTTTCTCTCCGCCCTGCCCGGGGCCGATGAGGTTCATCGTGCGGGTGAGGACGACGGGCACGCCGTAGGTGCGCCACCAGGCGGTCGCGAGCGCGGACTGGCTTGCCTTGGAGGCGGCGTATGGGTTGGAGGGGATGATCGGGTCCCATTCGCGGTGGGCGTATCCGGTGGGGGCTGGGCCGTACACCTCGTCGGTGTCCATCTGGAGGAACGCTCGGGGTTGTACGCGGCGCGCGTACTCCAGGAGGTTCGTCATCAGCTCGGTGTTGTTGCGGACGAAGCTGACGGGGTTGGCGATGGAGTCCTCGACGCCGCTGTTGGAGGCCACGTTGAGGATGTAGTCGATGGGGCCGATCTCGCGGGCGAGGCTGTCGGGGATCGGGGTGGCGAGGTCGTGCATGACGGTGACGACTCGCTGATTCCACGCGCCGGGCTCGGGGGCGTGATCGAGGGCGTCGGTGACGCGTTGGGAGTTGCCGCGGTGGCGCAGCGTCCATGGCAGGACGATGTCGGCGTCGGTGTGGGTGAGGAGGTGGGTGAGGACGTGGGAGCCGACGAATCCGCTGGCGCCGGTGAGGAGGATACGCATGGCGGGGACGGTAGAAGCCGCCCCGGCATGATCATTCCGGGGTGGTGGGCTCTCCTGCTCCGAGGAGGTGCTGCTGGGCTGCGCCGAGGGCGAGGACGCGCTGTTCGTGGTCGAGGCCGAGGGTGTCCATGGCGGCGGACAGTGCGGAGGCGACGAGTTCGCCTTCCATGTCGAGGCGGCGTTCCAGGGCGACCATGACGCCGGCGTCGACGGCCTGCTTGGCGGTGGTGGCGGCGAGTTTGCGTTCTTCGCGGGACTGCCGCATCCACGGCAGGAGTTCCTGCGGTGGGTTGAGGGGGTCGCCTCCGGCAGCGACGTGGTCGCGGAGCCGCTCTGTGATGATCGTGTCGACGTAGGCGGCCCGCCCGGTCGCGGTCCGGACGAGGCCGAGGAGCGCCTCGTGTGGGGTGACGTTCCGTTCGGCGGCGATCTCTTGTGCCATGGCCCATGCCTCCTCGACGTGCCGGTGTGCGCCTTTGTGCCAGCTGCAGGTTCCGTACCCGGGGTGGTTGGTGTTGTGGCCGGCGCGGTGGGAGCACATGCGGCCGTTGAGGTTGCGGGCGGGGCAGCGGGCCGGGTAGGCGGGCATGGGGTCATTGTGGCCCGGCTGGGGCGGGTGATCTTCCGGACATGGCGGAGGCCCGCACCCGGTGCAGGTGTGGGCCTCCAGTTCGTGCGCGGTCAGTTGAGGTCGCGTCCCTCCAGCCACGCCTCCAGCGTCGGGCTGCTGTCCTGCACCTCCTCCGCCGAGACGTCGCCGCAGGCGGACTTCACCATCTCCAGCACGAACTCGACGACGTCCTTACGGAAGGCGTTGAGCAGCATGTCCAGCTCGTCGGCGTGCTCCTCGGTGGGGAGCAGGGCGTGGATACGGGCGCGGGGACCGGTCATCGGGGTCTCCTATCGGGTTGGTGGTTGGTCGGGTTGGTCAGGGCTGGATGTCGGCGACCAGGACGGTCGCGTTGTCGGCGTGCGGGTCGACGACGGCGCGGGCGGTGGCGACGGCCGTGTCGACGAAGTGGCGGGCGGCCTCACCCGGCATGCCGATCACCTGGTCGGCGAGGTGGTGGCCGACGTCCTCGTGGGGCTCGTAGGCGCCGTCGGAGGCGAGGAGCAGCCGGAACTCGTCCGCGCGGTAGACGGCGGTCTCGATGGCGGGGTGCCCGTACTGGTTGCGGTTCTCCTCGTCGGTTTCGACCGCACCGAGGCAGGAGGTGATGATGTTGCGGTTGCCGCCGGGGCTGCCGTTGCGGGGCGGGAAGAGGCGGCGGAGGTTGTGGTCGTTGGTGAGCGGGTCGACGCTGCTGCCGCGGATGGCGTAGGCGCGGGCGTCACCGCACCAGGCGACGGTGAGGGGCCGGCCGGGGGCGGTGACGGCGACGACCGCGCACGCCTTGGCGCCGATGCCCCAGGGGCCGTGCCGGTCCGGGTCGGCCGCGTAGCGGTTGTACACGGCGCGCAGGCCGGCCTCGGCGTCACCGCGGCGGGCGGCTGCGCGGGCGACCTGGCGGGCGGCGTTGCGGGTCCAGTCGCGGACTTCATCGGTGGAGCCGATGCCGTCGAGGAGGACGTAGGCGCGGGCCCCGGACGGGGCGGTCGAGACGGCGGTGGCGTCGCACTGGTGGGTGCGGTCGCCGATGAGCTGGGCGGTGGCGTAGGTACGCATGAAGGGGTCCCCCGGTTTCGGACGTGCGGTGGTGGGTGGTCAGGCGGCGGGCCGGTAAGGGCCCATGGTGCGCAGCGTCGTGTTGTGCGGCCGGTCCTCCAGCTCGACCGGCAGGTCCGACCACACGAGGTGCGTCGTGCCGAGGTCGAGGGCGGCGGCGACGCGGTGGTGGCCATCGACGAGCCACGGCTGGCCTTCGACCGTGCGGATCATGATGGGGAGGGCCATGCCGTCCCGGCGGATCTCCTCCAGCAGGACGGCGTAGTGCTCCGACGCCCGCTTGTGGGGCAGGACGTCGCGGACGTACAGGCAGTCGGGGGTGTCGTCGTCGTCCGGGGTGAGCATGTCGAGGACAGTCTCGATGGCGATGTATCCGAGCATGACGGGTTCCTAGGCGGTGAGGGTGGGGCGGTAACGCACCGCGCCCGGCTGGGGGACCGGGCGCGGCGCAGGGGCCGTGTCAGGACGCGATGGCCTGCATGAGGGGCAGCTCGTCGCGGTTGCCGTACTTGGCGAGGTCGTCGCACCAGCCGGTGATCGCGGTGGCGGGGCCGACGCCGGGGATGTCGACGGTGACGGTGATCTCCTCCTCGGTCCAGCTGGTGCCGTCGCTGCTGGTGCGCTCGACCTGTGCGGTGGTGACGATGCCGCCGACCCGCTTGTACAGGTCGTTCAGCTCCAGCTGCGACCACATGGAGATACGGGTCTCGGTCTCGCCGATGTAGTGGTCCGGCCGCCAGTTGGGCAGGCCCAGCGCGGTGCGGACGCGGGCGACGAGGGCCTCGTCGAAGACGGGCTCGGGGGCGGGCGCCGGCTCGGGGATGTCGTGGGCGTCGTTGAGGTCGCGGACGACGGCCGCGGGGATGGGGGCGAGGACGACGGCGGTACCGGCGACGGTGATGGCGGCGAGGTCGATGGTGGTCAAGGCGGGCTCCCTACAGGTCTGGCTGGTGGTGGTCGTCTGGTGCGCCGTGAAGTTGGTTCAGGCGGCCTCCGAGTACGAGGCGCGGAGGAGGTGGCGGGTGCCCTTGTAGGAGCGGAGGCCGGCGTAGAGGGCTTCGTCGAGCGGGAAGTACACGTGGACGTGGATCCACTTGCCGGTGGTGCGGTGCTGGGCCCAGACCTTGAGGGGGTCGCCGCCGTGCTGGGCGCGGTAGGCCTTCTTGACGTGGCGGCCGTACCAGGACTGCTGTCCGTCGGGGAGGTCGCTGCCGCCGATGCGGTTGAGGAAGTCGCCGGTGCGGACGAGCCGGCCGGTCGCGACGTGGGAGGCGATGATGCCGGAGAGGGTGCGGTAGCCGAGGGCGTGGCTGGTGCGGGCGGCGGTGCGGAGGGTGTTGCGGCGGGTGCGGGTGGCGGCGCGGCGCAGGCCACCTGCACCCTGCGGCGCCATCGCCGGGGAGGCGACCTTCGCGTCGTCGGTGTCCTCGGCGAGTTCGGCTAGGACAATCCAGGCGACAGTCTCGCCGTAGAGGCGGCGGCTACCGGACTCGCGGCACATGCGGTCGATGCTGATGTTGGTGGCGCCGGGGGTGTTGCGGGCGGTGTTGAGGGCGTAGGCGCGGGCCTCGTCCTCGGTGTCGAAGTCGGGGGTGGTGATGTTGACGGTGGGGTCGATGCCGAGGGCGTCCTGGCGGGTGATGCGGGCGTTGTACTTGCCGATGCGCTCGTGGTCGGCGAGTTCGTTCTCGGGGGTGTTGGCGTGCGGGTCGGGCTTGATGAAGTCCTCCATCCGGAAGCCCTTGTTGTTGGCCCACATGTTCTTGCGGGTGTTCTGCATTGCTGCCCCCTTGGTGCGGTTCCCTCTGGCGATGACTCCAGTATGTAGGCCTACGCATTGCCCTGTCAATAGGCCTACACGTATCTCTTACGGTAGGGCTACGCATCGTGCCAAGATGGGGGCATGCCAAAGGACTACGCGCCGCCCCGAGACGCCGCCGACACGTTCGCCCGCTACAAGGCCCACTACGAAGGCGAGCGCGCACTCAAGCCCGACATGCTGGAGTTCGCCGACCGCGAGCTGAAGGCCGGCGCCACCGTCGGCCAGCTCGCCGCGTGGACCGGGCTCACACCCGAGGTGTTCCGCCGCCGCGCCCGCGCGCTGGGGGTCGAACGGAAGAGGCCACCGACCGTGGGCAAGCTCGCGCGCCCGGCGAGCAGCGAGGAGACGACCACATGAGCGAGCGCCCTCGGCGCGCCAACGAACTCGGCCCCACCGGCATACGGCTCGCCGGAAACGTCCGCCGGATCAGGGCTTCACGCCCAATGACCACAGAGCAACTCGCGGAGCGCGTAACGACGCTTGGGCGTCCGATGTACGCGAACACGATCACGAAGATCGAGAAGCGGCAACGCCGAGTCGACGTCGACGACCTGACCGCCCTAGCAGCCGCCCTGCAGGTGACCGTGCAGCGGCTCCTCGACCCGCCATCAGACTGCCCGACCTGCCACGGCGCGCCGCCGCCTGGTTTCATCTGCGCCGCCTGCTCAACCACGGCATGACGAAGGCCCCGCCCGGAATCCGGTGCGGGGCCTTCGCGACGACAGCGCCTAGCCGAGATTCTCCGCCATCTTCAGCTTGTCGAACCGTCCGTCCTCGTCCGTCCACCCCAACCCGTTGATCGCCTTGGCCATGAGCAGCACGGTGTAGTCGTCCTCCGACAGTGACTCGCACGCCTCCGGCCGGCCCTTCCCGCCCTCCTCGGTCTTCCTGTCCAACGTGTCGGACGCTTCCCGGGCCACGCCCTGATACCCGGTGCGGACCATGTCCGCGAGGGTCTTGTCGAGCGCGTCGACCCGCTCCTCCGCTTCGCTGATGGTCGGCGTGTCGGCGGGGTTGCTGCTGGTCTGTTCGGTGAGTGCGGCTGTGCAGGCCTTGGCGTTCTCGTCGGATTGCGAGCAGCCGACTGCTCCGGCGGCGAGTAGGGCGGCGGCGGCCAGGATGGTAGTACGGCGCATGGTTTCCCCCCAGGCGTGTGGTGTGGTGGGCGGGATCGTATCGGTGGGCGCCGACAGGGCGGGCCGGAACGGCGAAGGCCCCACTGTCCCGAGGGAACAGCGGGGCCTCCCGGGGACCGTCGGTCAGCTGTGGCCCTTCTGCTCCTCGGCACCCACCCACGTGTTCACGGCGTGCTGTGCCGTCTCGGCGCCGGTCCACAGCGGGCCCTCGGCGGTTGGCGCCGGGCGGCCGGCGAGCAGCTCCCGCACGACGATGACGACCACGGCGGGATCGGCCCACCGCGGCAACGAGGCCAGGAACGCCGGCTCGTTCAGCAGTTGGCCGTGGTCCTTCTGCGGCGCCCACTGCCACTGCTCGGCCGGGTGGTCCCACATCAGTGCGATGCCGTGGCGGTGGGTGCTGGTGTCGACGGCCGGGTGTTCGTCGTCCCAGGTGAGTACGGCGTTCAGCATGCAGGCGGCGCCGGACAAGCTGTCGTCGCGGTAGCGGTCCAGTTCGCCGTCGTCGGTCCAGGCCTCGGTGGGTGCGAGGTCGGCGGCGGTGAGCGCGTCGGTGACCTGGGTGATGTACAGGTCGTGCGGGAGGGTACTCATGTCAGCCCTTCTTCGGCTTGCCGGGGGTGGCCTTCTTCGCGGGCTTCAGCCAGCCGCCGCGCGACGCCTTGTAGGTCGTCTCGTGCCCGTCGAGGCGGGGGTCGTCGGCGGGGATGGGGCGCTTGAATCCGAGTGCCATGATGGCGGTCCTGTCCTGTGGTTGGGATGGGAACCGGGGCGGCCGGTAGCTGGCAGGCGCGGGCCGCCCCGGGGCTTTGTGGTCAGCGGCCCCAGCAGTTCGCCAGGACCGCGAAGATCAGAAACGCGACGAACAGAAAGCTCCCCGACGGCAGGCACCCGTCGCCGCGGGCCGCATCGTGAACCCGCCGGACCTCGTCCCCCGCCGCCGGCGCCAGCCCTCCGTGCGCGGCACGCCGGTGCTCGACGAGGTCGTCCTCGGCGTCCGCGCTGCGGTCGCGCCGCTCCGGGGAGACGGCTTCGCACTGGCGGCACCGGTACTCGTAGGGCATGGCGGGGGTCCTTCCGGGCGGGTCAGTCTGCGGGTGTAGGAGGCGTAGCTACGCCCGTAGCGGCCTCGTAGAAACAGCTGGTCAGGGGCGTAGCGGATCCGTAGCTACGGGATTCGGAGGGGCCCGCGGGCGGGATCGGGGAGCGGGCCTGCTCCCAGGCCTCCAGGTCGTCGCGGTGCACCCCCTGGTTGACCTTCCCATCGGCGCCGCGGACGGATGCTCGCCAGGGGATGCCGCGGCGGGCGAGTCCGGCCTTCACGTCGGCCGCCGAGGAGTCCTCTTCCCAGCCGTTCTCATGGAGCCAGGTGACGACGCGCTTCACGTGTACGCCGGGGGCGTCGCCGATGAGGTCCCACAGGATCTCCGGGAGCGGGTCGTATGGGATCTCGGCGGAGGGCTCCTCCTCCCCTGCCTTCTCGGTCTGCTGCTCTTCGGCCGGGGCTGGGGCGTGCATCCACGAGGCCGCACACCAGAGGGCGAGGAGCCAGCCGAACGCGGTCCGGTACCGGAGGATGGCGAACACGACGACGACGGCACCGGCAAGAACCGTCTTCCACCCGAACCGGCCGACCAGGCGCAGCAGCAGCACGCGGGAGCCCGCGCCGAGCGGGCCGAGGATGACCAGCGCGGCGCGGACCTTGTCGGCGACATGGCGGATGACCATCAGGCCACCTGCTGCCCGAGGTTCGCGATCGCCTCGGACAGCGTGCCCCACAGGCCGCCCGCGCCGGACGCGGCGTACCAGAACACGATGCCCAACAGCGCGACCTGCTTGGTGTCGAGCTTTTTGAACAGGATGACGATCGCCAAGGTCAGGGCCACTGCGGGCATGGTCACGCCGGGGACGATGCCCTGGGCGACGTCGAGGCCGGCCCCGACGAGGTCGGGGATGAGCTTGAAGACGCCTCCGGCGGCCGCGTAGGCGGACCCGGCGAGCATGCCGAGGATGAGGCAGGGCCACCAGCCGAGGGGCTTGACCTTGCCGCCGCCCTTGATGCCGACGAGGAGCAGCACGGTGAGGGCGACGGCCAGGCCGACGATGCCGAGGTTGCCGAACACGCTGTTCACGGCGGGGAGTCCTTACGGGGTGGGGGCGTACAGAAGTACGCCGGCGGTGATGGAGGAGACGGGGATCGTGGCGGCCCAGGCGACGGGCCAGAACCAGGTGCGGGTCCGGCGGTGGAGGGTGATGGCGCCGATACCGAGGCCGTAGCAGACCCAGGCGGAGGGGGCGGTCCAGTTGCCTGCGGCGAACCAGGCGGCGGTGTTGCTGCCCCAGCCGACGAGGCCGATGGGCCATCCGGCGGCTGCGGCGGTCGCGTGGTGGATGAGCCAGCGGGTGCGAGGTCGGATGCTGTCCCAGGCATCGAGGAGGGACTGGGGCGGGGCGTGCCGCCGTGCCGCTGGGCGTGCCGGAGGCTGTGCCGGAGGCGTGTCGGGCTTGGCGGTCGGCACCGTGACGGCGGGTGGAGTGCTGGTCGGGGGCGTGACGGGGGGTGTGACGGGCGCGGCGGCTGCCGCCGGGTCGGGGGTTTGCTCGGTGAGGTCTTCGGGCTTGTCCCGCCACCAGTCCGGGAGCCGCGGTGAGGGCCGGCGGGGCGGGGCGGGCTCGTCGGCGTACAGCTCGTCCCACCACGAGTCGTCCTTGGCGGTCGGCTGCCGGGCGGGCGCCGGGGCGGGCGCGGGCGCGGCGTCGGGGCCGACGCCCATGGTGACGAGGAGGCTGCGGATGCGCCGCTCGTCGGCGCCTTGGCTGGTCATGCGACGGTCCTCACGGGGTGGTTGGGGCAGGTCGGGGTCTGCTCGCCGGGTCTGCAGGAGTGCTGCTCGCCGGGTCACTCGCCGTCCCTGGGCCGACTGCTTCCGGCAGTCGCAGCGAGGGCCAGAACCGGGGGTGCTGGCGCTCACTGGTGGTGCCGGATGCCGGGTCTCATTCGCCCGCGGGCGCGGTCTCTTCCTTCGTCAGCAGGGCGGCCCAGACGCGGCGGACGCGCTCCTCGCTGCCGACGAACCCGCGGGTGCGGAAGTCGTCACGGGCTTGCCGGTAAGAGCGGGGCGGGTCGTCGGTGTAGCGCAGGTGCCGCAGGACGACGTCCAGCTGTGCGTCGGTGAGGGGCTCGCCCGGCACGGGGGTCGGCACGCCCGCGACGGTGGCGAGGTCGGCGAGCGTGACGGGGTGTGCCGGGGGCGTGTCGGCCGTGCCGGTGGCCCGGGCGCCAGGGGTGGTGGCCTGCGTGCCGGTGTCCGTGACGGGCGTCGGGGCGGCCGTGTCGAGGGCGGGCTTGCCGGTGTGGGCGGGGCTGTTGCCGGGGCGGTCCGTGCCGGTGGGGAGGGCGGGTGTGCCGGGGGCCGTGACGGTCAGGGTGAGGGACCGTGCCGCGAACGCGGACGCCTTCGTGCCGTGCTTCTTGTCGGCCTCCTCCAGACGCTTCTCCGCCTTGGCGCGGGCCTTGCTGATTCGGGCCTCCGCCTTCGTCAGGGTCTCGGCGCGGGCGATATGCCGCTGCATCTCGCCGAGGTGGCCGGCGGTCTCCGTCACGACGTCGGTGACCGCGGTGGTGCGGAGGTGGCGGGCGTCGGCGCGGGCGAGGGCGCGGGCGCGGCGGTCGGCGGCGTCCTGGGCGGCGATGGTGGTGGCGGTGTCGGTGTCGGCGAGGACGTGGGCGGCGAAGATCCGCAGGCTCATGAAGAGGGCGGCGGCGAGGGGCACGAACGCGAACACCTTGGCGTGCCCGAGGACGAGGAGCGTGCCGGTGGAGACGCCGACTGCGACTCCGGACAGGCCGAGCATCACGGCCATGCCAACCCGGGACCGCTGCCGGATCGCAGCCTCCGACATGCGGAGCGCGCCGATCCACAGGGCGTCGTAGACGAGGGCGATGGACCATCCGGCGACCTGGCCGAGGCTGCCGGTCAGGCCGAGGAGGGGGCCGAGCTGGGAACCGACGGTGACGGCGACGAGGGTGAGGGCGGCGAGGGTGAGGAGGGTTTCGACGATGGCGAACACGTCGAGGCGGCGGATGCGGGCGAAGTGCTTCACGGTGGCGTCTCCGGGTGCGTGGTCAGTGGCGGGCGCGGCGGCGGATGCGGGCGGTGATGCTGGGGGCGATGCCGAGGACGATTCCGATGGCGCCGAGGGTGGCGATGGCGGCGAGGTACGGCATGTGGTGCTCCTGGGGTAGGCCGCGGCCCCGTGGGGGGATGGTCACGGGGCCGCGGCGGTCTGTGGGTTATCGGGCGGGGCGGTACCAGCGGCGGCCGCGTTCCTGCTGGCGGTCGCGGTCCTCCCATGCCTGGCCTTCGCGGGCGGCGCGGCGGGCGCCGGTGGTCTTGGCGCGGCGGAACCGGCCGGCGTCGCCGGTGACGCTGGTGCCGGCGGCCGGGTAGTCGCGGGTGGACTGCTGGCGGCGGGAGAAGAGGGCCATCAGCAGCCTCCGGCGAGGGTGCGGAGCCGGGCCGCGTACTCGGAGTGGGTGGCTCCGTCCGGGTGTGGGAGGAGGTTGGTCCAGTCGCCGGAGAGGCCGGCGCTGCGGGCCCAGCCGCGGATGTCGAAGACGTCTGCGGGTCGGTTGGGCTGCTGGTCGAGCCGGTCGGCGAGCGTGTGGAGCGCGACGCTGGCGGAGGTGGGCATCAGATCCGTCCCTCCGGGTCCGGGGCGGTGCCCGGGTCGCACCAGGCGCCGCACTTGCTGCACACGTACTGGCTGCCGTCTTGGGTCATGGGCTGTCCGCAGCAGGTCATCGGCGGCCGTCCTGGGCGTGTCGGGCGGCCTCCGCAGCGGCAGCGGCAGCGCGGGCGGCCTCGATGCGCTGCCGGGTTTGCTCGGTGAGTGCGCGGGCGGCGGCGCCCTGATCGGCGGGGGTCTGGGTGCTCATCCGGACACCGCCATCTCGCCGAGACGGTCCGCGTACTCGCCGACGGTGCCGGCCACCGGGAGGAGCATGGCGCGGGCGGCGGCCTGGACGAGGTCGTGGGAGGAGCGGGGGCGCACCGTGTCGAGGACGGCGTCCTGGGCGCGGCGGATGGCGTCGTCCAGGAGGTGCTCGTTCATGCAGTGCGTGGGGTGGGAGTGCTGGCGGAGGTGGTCGGCGGCGAGGGCGATGATGCGGTCAGCCGCGGCCTGCGGGGGGCTGGGCTGCTGGTCGGGCTGGTGGATACGATCCACGGCAGGGCCTGCCTTTTCGTGATGGTTGAGGTGGGCCTGGCCCCGACCGGCAGGGTGAGAACTTCCGGTCGGGGCCGTACTTGTTGGTGGCGCGGGCTCACACCCGGCCATGTAAGGTGACCTTACACCGTTGGGTCACCTTACGCACCCCGGAGTGAGGCAGCCCGCCTGAATCAGGAAGGTGCGGGCGTGGCAGAGGACGAGGAGGTACAGCGCGTGTTCGAAGCTCTCGACGCCGTGGAACGCATCGCCGACCCAGAGGCCCGGTCGCGCGCTCAGGCGCAGATCACGGCGAAGACGAGGGAGCGGAGCGCGAAGTGGAACGCGCAGCGCGCCGAGCTGGCTCAGCAGATGAAGGCCGAGGGCGAGTCGGTACGTGGGATCGCTAAGCGTCTGGGGGTGAAGCCGGGCACCGTTCAGGACCTATTGCGCGGCTACAAGGGGTCGGGAAGGGAGCGTCCGCTGGCGGCTTCCGTGGAGGACACAGACGCCGAGGGATCTCAGAGTGGCTGACCTTGTGAAGCTCCTGCACCGTCTTCTGCTCTGCCCCCTGCGCGGGCACGTCCCGGAGTCGCAGTTCGCGTCGGGCGTCTGTGGCGACTGCGGGAAGCTGTTCTGGGGAACGCGCCGGTACGTCCGTCCCATGCAGTAGCCCCAAGCAGATAGCAGCCCCCGGTCGTTTCGGCCGGGGGCTGCTCGTTGTCCGCGCTCGGCCTACCCCCGGGTGCGCGCGCGCCAGCTAGCGTTCACGCTGGACGGTATGGCCGACATCCCGCCCGTCGTCGTCTACCCGCCCGATGAGACCGGCGGCCGGCGTGTCCGTATCGACGGGACGATCCGCGGGCGGGCGTTCTCCGTGCAGGACGTGGCCCGGTTCATGCAGGAGGCCGGTCTGCAGGAGTTCGACGAGATGGACGTGGTCCGCTCGCTGCTGATCGAGTGGCGGGGCGGCGGCCCGGACGTGTGGACGCACTGACACGGACCAACCACAGAGCCCCGACCCGTCGACCAACCCTTCGGGGTCAGTGCGGGTAGCTGCAGGGGTAGCCGGCCTTCCACTCAGCGAGCGACCGCGGATGCCAGTTCACCGTCACCAAGGCGCCCGCCAGAGGGAACCAGGAGCAGAAGACCCCGTCCCACTGGTCCATGAAGTGCGTGGGCCCGTACTCGCCGTCGTAGGCGGGCTGCCCGCAGGAGGCGCACACGAAGGCCTGCCGGGTGGAGTCCCGGAACCGGTCCCGGCGATGGTGGCCAGCGCACGTGGCGTTCGCGGAGACAGACGGCCACGGGTACTCGTCCTTGACGCAGTCGAGCGAGTAGGAGATGTCCCAGTCCATCCTCAGCAGGCCGGCCGCGGCGGGGAACGCAGGGCAGTACACGCCGCCGTCTTGTTCACGGAAGTGGCTGGGGCCACTCGTGCTGTCGTAGGCCGGCTGGCCGCAGGTGTTGCAGATGTAGATCTCGCTGGTGTGGTCGCGGATGCTCGCGCCGGGCGGGCTGATGGCTGCGCGGCGGGTGCGGGTGTAGCGGTCGCCGGTGGTGGCGCTGGCCGCGCGGATGTGGTGCTTGCGGCGGCGGTTCTGGGTCATGAGGGGGTCCTCCTTGGCGCGCCCACGCCCGCGCCGAAGCGAGGAGTTGTTCTGTGGTGGTGTGCGCGATTCGGGGAACCTTGTCCGCCTGCGGGGCGTGGGTGCTGGTCCGCGGGGAGTCTGGCGTGCGCTGCCGCCTCGCCGGGGATCATACATGCGCTGAGCGCCCGACTGGTGGGTCGGGCGCTCGGGGTTTGGCGGTCGTGCCCGTTGGCCGCGGGCCATCGCCTCTGAGCACCACCCGGGTGGCGCGTCAGTTGTGGGGCCAGTGGCCCCGCGTCCGGTGCCGTACGGGACCGCTGGTCTGAGCACCCCACACCGGACCGCTTCAGGATGCCACGCCGGTCACGTCGGCTGCTGCTCCTCAGTCGCCTCCGGGCTGTCGGGCGGGTTGAGCGCCTCGTCCCACACGAAGTCGCAGCGCCAGCACTCACGCTCCAGACGCTCGCCCTTCGGTGACGGGCCGAACGTAGGAACGTCGCCGGAGCCGTGCTCGCCGGCGGCACGGCGGCGGGTGATGGCGCCTTGGTGGGAGCACTTGGGGCAGGTGGGGTTGTCGCCGGAGTAGGGCGGCAGGGTGTCGGGCATGGTCAGGCCTCCGTGGGTTGGTCGGTCGCTTCGGTCGCTGTCAGTGCCGGTTCGATGTCCTGTTCTCCGTCGAGGGCTTCGCGGAGTCGGTTGGCGGTGTCGTGGTGGTTGGCGGTCCAGGGTGCGCCGGCGTCGATGAGGTCGGCGACGTGGTGGGCGCGGGCGATGGCGGCTTCGGCCTGGTCGGCTCGGAGGGCGTCGGTGCTGGGTGGGGTGGTGGTGGTTTCGGTGTGGTGGCGGAGGGTTTCTTCGGCGTCGTCGAGGCGCTGCTGCAGCTGCTCGTGGGTGGGCCGGGCGGGGGCGGTGTCGGCTATGGCGTCGCGGGCTTCGGCGAAGACGGTCTCGACGGTCGTGTCGAACTCGGCGGCGAGGGCGTGGGCGAGCCGGTTGGCGAGTTGGTCGCTGGCTTCGGCGCGTTCGTACAGGGCGTCGAGGGCGTCGCTGGTGAGGTCGTCGAGTGGGATGCGGTCGCTCATGGGGTGGTCTCCGGGTCGGTGTGCCGGCGGGTGGTGTCGGTGCATCGGTGGTTGTGGGCTGTGCCGTGGGTGGCACGGCTGAGAGAGCAGCAGGGGTCGAGGGGTGGCGGGTTGTGGCCGAGGGCGTGGCGTCTGGCCCAGTGATGCTCGGCGATGGTGCGGCGGTGGTGGGCGTGTTCTCGGGTTGCGATCCAGGTGAAGAGGATCGTGGTGTAGGTGAGGGCGGCGGCGAACAGCCAGTGCTGGTGGGTGGCGAGCCAGGCCGCGGCGGTGAGGGTGGCGGCGGCGGTGAGGGTGGCGGCTTGGGCGTAGCGGAGGGCGGGGGTCATCGGCCGGTCCTTCCGGTAGTGGTTGGTGAGGGCGCGCCCTCCTCGGTGGATGCCGAGGAGGAGCGCGGAGATGAAGGGGGCGAGCACGATGGCGATGCCGAGGGCTCGGCCCATCAGGCGGCTTCGTCGTAGTCGAGTGGTTGGCTGTGGGACCAGAGAGGGCGTGTGCGCCTCTGTGTGGCGTTGGGGGCGGGTTCGGTGTCCGCAGAGTCCCGAGAGAGGGCGTTCGTCGCTCCAGCGGGCGTGCAGCGGGTCTCTCGGGTGCGCCAGGCCGTGACCGTCCGCCACGCCTGTGTGAGGGGGAAGGGTTGGGTGGCGTGGCCGCAGAGGCCGGCGGCGAGGGTGACGATGGCTGCGGCGACGATGACGACGTCGATCACTGGGTGGCCCCGTCCTGCCGCGCCCCGGCGGCGGGCTGCTCCTCGAAGGTGCACAGGTTGTGCCCGGCAGGCTTCTGGCACTGGAGGCCGTACCCGTCACCCTCGCTGCGCGGGCACTGCTCGGGCGGCCGATGCGGGTTGTTGATGCAGGTGTCCGGGTCGACGCCCTCGCAGTTCGGGCAGGCGTGCGTTTCGGCGGTTGCCGTCTCGTCGGCCATACGGCGCAGCTCGTCCCGCACGTCGGTGCCGGTGCGGAACGTGCCGTCGGCCACCGGGTAGACGGCCACGGTGTCGGACCAGTGGAAGCCGTGCTCGTCGGTGTGGGCGGTGCGCTGGTGCTGCGCGGCACGGATGCAGAGGCGGGCCTGGTACGCGCCGTGGTACTGGGCGGAGCAGGTCGCGGCGGGCGGCAGGTCGTCGGCGGCCTGGGTGGGTGGGGCCACGGCAGCAGACACAGCGGTGGGCTGCGGGTTGTCCGCCATGCGGCGTAGCGTTCCGGCGGCCCGGTGGATGGCGACGTGTTCGGCTGCGGCGCTCTCGCTGAGTCCGCCGAGGCGTTCGTTCTCCTCGTCGTCGAGCCGGTGCTGCTCGGCTTCGATGGCGTTGGCTGCTTCGTGCAGGTTGGCGGCGCGGCGTTCGGCCAGTTCGGCGTCGGCGACGGTGAGCACCGCATCGAGGACGAGGTCCATCTCGTGCACGACCTGCTCGGTGCGCTCGCCGTCCCAGCCGTTCTGCCGCATGATCGCGTAGAGGGGGATCGCGTAGCGCTGGCGTCGGGCGTCGGTCTCGGGCTGGCTGTTCATCGTGGTCTCCGGGTGGTGGGGCCGCCCCGTGGTGGGGGCGGCCGGGCGGGTCAGGGACGGGCGGCGGCGTTGATCCGGCGGGCCACAGCCAGGGCGCGCGTGAGGTGGGTCGGGTGGGTGGCACTGCCCTCGGTCAGGTAGTCGGTCTCACCTACCAGCAGCTCGGCGAGCGCGTCTGCGACGTCCGGGCGCAGCCGGATGGCAACGGTGTGGGCGGCGATGGCGGGCGAGGACGGGCGCAGCTTGGCGGCTGCGGCGCGGAGTTCGTCGGCGGGTGTGGTCATGTCTGCTCCTGGGGTGGTTGTCTGACGGGAGGCCCGCGGCGGATAGCCGCCGCCGCGGGCCGGCCTACGGGTCACGCGACGGGCACTACACGCTCAAGCCAGAAGCCGTCGCCGTGTTCGTCGCGGTGGCGGCGGCCGATCTCCCAACCGTCCAAGCGGGCCAGGTCCTGCCACGTCCACCGCTGCGCTAGCGACGCCCACCCGTCCTCCGGACGGTTCATCAGATACGGCCGACGGTCCGACGGGTGCACGCGGGCGAGGACCCGGCCGTCGAGCGCGGCCAGGGTCCGGGGAGCGGACTGAAGGATCGGGCACTCCATGCAGTTGCCGCCCGAGATGCACGGGCCGTACCCGCCGTAGCGGGCACGCCTCGTGTCCTGCGACTCGCGCAGGTGGCTGTAATCGCGGGGCCGGAGCGCGCACTGGTCGTCGACCAGGACGCCCATAGAGTTCACGGAGAGCCGCGTCCAGCCGCGCCCGTCCGGACCACCATTGGCGGGCGTCGGCGCCTTGAGGTAGATCGGCATCACTCGGCCCTCGCTTCGGCGATCAGCCGGTCGATGAGGGTGCAGGCCGTTTCGAGGCTGTAGCCGTAGGCGGCGAGGGCGTGTTCGATCACGGGCCGTGCGCTGTCCCCTGGTGTGACGGTTGGGGTCTGCTCGGCGGGCGCCTGCCAGAAGGCGCTTCCGTCACGGACGGCGGTGACGCCGTGTCCCACGTTCATCGGATGTCTCCTTCGGTCGGGTCGGTCAGGTGCCAGCCGCCGCAGGCGGTGCACTGTCGGGGTGTCAGGTCGATCGGCCAACCCGGCGACAGCCACGCCAGACGGCGCGACGCATACCGGGCCAGACCCGTCGTCGGGCAGGTGAGCGGCGGCCGCACCACCGCAGGCGGATACCGCGGCAGCCAGCGGGCCATCAGCCGACCTCCCGCCGGACTTGCCACGCCGCGACCACCCGGTGGGGCAGGCTGCCGCCGGGCGGGCAGTCGATACCGTTCGCGACAGCCCAGGCGCGGATGATCCTCGACTCGAGGACCGGATCCGGCAGGTCGAGCCGGCCAGCACGCGCGGCGGCCGCACCGCCCTGCAGGTCGATCTCGGCGAGGAGCCGACGCAACGCGGTGACGGTCACCGGCTGCTCCTCTCCACGTAAGCCGGCGGCAGGCTGCCGTCAGGGCTCGCCAGCACGTCGCCGACGATCACGTTGCGGTCCATGAAGCCGAACGGCGGCCGCCCGCCCACCTCCAGCCACAGCGCGGTCCGCGTCAGGTCGACGGCGACGGGGTCGATGTCCACGCCGTACAGGCACTCCGTCATCACCACCGGCAGCGCCGCCCGCACGTGCACCTCCGGCGGCGGGTCCTGCCCGGACACGCGGACGGCGAGCCGGCCGGTGATGTAGCGGGCGGCGTCGATGAGGAGGACGCCGGCCCCACAGGCGGGGTCGATGACGGCCAGGTCGAACACCGCTCCCGGATCGTCGTCGGCGACCAGCTGCTCGAGGGCCAGGCCGATGGACAGGCGGCTCATGGCGGCGGATATCTCCGGCGGCGTGTACCAGGCCCCCTGACTGTCACGGCGGCCCTGGGTGGGGCGGGTCGCCCGCACCGTGCCGTCCCGTCCGGTGACGGGCGTGAGCTCGAGGAGCAGCTGGTGCACCTCCCCGAGGTCGGCGACCTCCCAGCCGGTGAGCGGCCCGAGTTCGTCCAGGGCGGTCTCTGCGGCGGGCACCGTCGGGCGGGGCAGGCCGGGGGCGGGCATGCCTCGGGCGGTGATCAGGCGGTCGATGCAGGAGCGGACGGTGTGGTGGACAGCGTCCGGCCAGGCGGCGCCTGCGGTGGCGCGGAGCTCCGCTGTTCGGGTACATACGGTCGCGGCGCGCTTGAGGTTGAAGGTGGTGGCTAGGGCTGTTGTCACTGGTCCGCGTCCTGTTCTTCGAGGGGGAGTTGCCCGTCGATCTCGTCGAGGAGCTCACGGAGCGCGGCCACGGTCACGACACCTCCCCGCCGGCGGCACCGGGGCAGGCGTGGGCGGGGTGGGACTGCCGCATCGACTTCGCGTGGGGCCAGGCGTGCTCCTCGCAGGCCGGGTTGATGGTGGCCTGGATGATGAGTCCGCAGGCGGCCTGCGGGCAGGGGCAGTCGTCCTCGGCCTGGTGGCCGGTGAAGGCGCGGCCGAGGTGGTCTCCGGCCCATACGGCGGCGCTCACCGGGAGCCCTCCGCGTTCACGAGCTCCAGCAGTACGTCGACGTGGCAGGGCAGCTCGGGCGGGCACCAGCACATGAGGTCCCGGCCGCGGAGTTCGACGCGGGCTCGGTCGGCCAGCTTGGGGTTGGCCTTGAGGTGCGCGCGGTACGCCTCGACAGCGAACCGGTGGGCCTCACGTTTGGAGGCGAAGACGCCGACGCTGCTGCCGTTGTCGTGGTTGACGTTCCAGCCGTTGGTGGCGGTCTGGGTGATCTGGTTGGGGTTGCCCCAGCGGGTGCCGCGGCCGACGTATCTGGCGCCGGCGGGTGCGCGCCAGCCACGGGTCCGCTCTCGTTTGATCCTTCGGGGTGTGGTGGTCATGGTGGGCCTTTCGGCTGGTTGTTACTGGGGGGTCAGGTGTCGCGCGTTAGTGATCACGCGGGGGTGGTTCAGGCGGGGGTTTCGCCGTGCTCGAAACGGGCCGAACGGGCCGCCTGGTAGGCGTCGGCAACGCGGCGCTGCACGTCGGTGGGCCGCGTATCGCCGTCGAAGATCAGCGATCCGGTGCCAGTAAGAGCGCCCCACTCCGAACCGCGGGTGTCCCAGAAGACCTCGGGGGCGTCGCTCCCAACTCGGCCACCGGCGGCGTCCTCGTGATTGATGCTGCCGTCGGCGTCGAACCAGGCGCTGGTCTGGAGAATGTCGCCCTTCCAGAAGCTGAGCACGGCGTGGACGGGTTGGACGTTGATGTACCGGTGCTCCGGGATGGGGCCGAGAACCAGTAGCCGCGGGCCGGCGTGGCTGGGGTCGGGGTGCGGTGTTCCGTCGGCGTCGTAGGGCAGGCCGCTGTGTGCGGTGGCTGCGGCAACAAGGAGGTCCATATCGAGGGCGTCTTCACTTCCTTTGACCTCCACCCAGAGGCGTTCCCTGGGGAGGTAGAAGTCCGGGAGGTAGGGGCGCTGGTTGCAGCCGACGAGATAGCCCTGGGGCTCGTATTGCCACTTGATGCCGAGCGTCTTGAAGAAGTGGGCCCAGCGGGCTTCGAGGCGGCTGCGGAAGTGGTGGCCGGCGTAGCGGGTTTCGATGGCCTGGATGGTCATGGCGGAGTTCCGATCAGACGGGGCGGGCGAGCTGGATCACTTCGTGCTGGCGTCGGCACATTCCTCCGCAGCCGGTGTCGTCGATGACGGTCTTCATCTCCTGGGCGTCTTCGGGGGTGAGGCAGAGCTGGACGGTGGTGCCGCGGCCGCAGCGGGCGACGCTGGCGTAGGGGCCGTTGCCGTGGATCCAGATGGCTCGAGGCCAGATGCATTTGGCGAGGGTGGTCCAGGTGCGGTGGGTGCGGGTGCAGTTGTGGCGGCGGTAGGTCTTCATGGGGTGGCTCCTGGGTGGGGTGTGGCGGGTGCGGCGGACGACGCTCGTCCTCGTCCCCCTATAAGGCGGGGGACGAGGGACGAGGTCGTTGTGTCCTCGTCCCGACCTCGTCCCGGACGAGGTGGGACGAGGTCAAGCGATCAAGGGATGTGCTGGTGGGAGGGGGTGCGACCTCGTCCCGTGACGGGTCGTCAGGTCGGGACGAGGTGGCTTTCAAGATCGGGACGAGGTCGTTAAGGCTGTGACCTGCGGTTTCCTCTCCACCTCGTCCCGGCCGGTTCAAGATCGGGACGAGGTCGGGACGAGGTCGTCCCGCAGTCCGGGACGAGGTGCGGACGAGGTCGCTCACGCCTTCTCACCGTCCGCGGGCAGCGTGTGCAGAGCGGCCCCGCGCGGGCCCTTCTCGACGACGACACGGTCCGCGTGGACGAGCCGCGTCAGCGCCCGGCGGGTGACCGAGGCGCGGCCCGGGATGAGCTCCTCGAGGGCGGCCTTGCTCATCGGCTCGGTGGCCTTCGCGAGGGCGGCGAGGACGGCGCCCTCCCGGTCCTTGATGTCGGCCTCCTCCTGGGCGGCCTTGTCCTTGACGGCCGCGGCTTCCTGCGGGTCGTCGTCGTGCTGGATGGGCGGGTACAGGTGGGCGTCGGCGAAGTCGTCTCCTTCGGAGCGGATGACGAGGTCGGCGAACCAGTGCATGGGGTTGCGGCCGCCGGGGAGGGCGTGCCGGCGGATCTGTGCGGGCCGGTCCTTGGCGATGCGCAGGCGGCTGCGGCCTTCGGTGTTGATGCCGAAGGGGCGGACGGCTTCGAGCATGTACTGGACGCCGTCGACGGCATTGAGCTTGTGGACGCCGCCGAGGCTGTAGCGGCCTCTGCTCTCGTTGTTCTTGACGACGTGGTCGAGGGGGACGACGGCGGCGCCGGTGTCGGCGAGGGGGCGCAGGAGGAGTCGGCCGAACTTGGCGATGTCGGTGTTCTCTTTGAGTTCCAGGCCCATCATCACCATGGCTTCGGTGACGCCGTCGACGATGGCGAGGGAGGGGCCGAGGTCGCCTATGCGGGTGATGAACTGCCGCAGCTGTGCGGGGGTGGGGGTGGTGCCGGGGCGGACGTAGTGGAACAGGCGGTGGATGTCGTCGGGGCGGGCGCCGATGAGGAGGAGGCGGGAGACGACGCCTTCCTCGGAGTCTTCGAAGTCCATGTAGACGACGTGGTTGCCGCGGTTGATCTCGACGAGGCAGGAGATGAGGGCGACCCAGGACTTGCCTGCCTCCGATTCGCCCTGGATGCCGTTGACGCGGCCGGGGTAGAACATGCCGATGCCGTCGTCGCGGGCGCCGATGGTGGGCTGCTGGGGTTTGTGGGTGCCGTCGAGGACGGCGGTGAGGTCGGAGAAGGTCCAGCCGGTGGGGTCGGTGCCGGCGGTGCGTGGGGTGGAGCCTTCGACGGCGCGGCTGATCTTCTCTTGGACGAGGTCGAGGACGTCGGCGAGTTCGCCTTCGCCGGAGCGCAGGAGGTGGTCGGCTTCGCCGGTGGCGCGCAGGACGTCGCGGCGGACGGAGGCGGCGTGGACTTTTTCGGCGTAGTAGGGGGCGTTGGCGGCGGAGGGGGCGGCGCCGGGGAGTTCGTGGAGGTAGGCGGGGCCGCCGACGCGGGTGAGGTCGCCGGTGCGGCGGAGTTCGTCGGCGAGGGTGATGGGGTCGACGGGTTGGCCGCTGGTGGCGAGGGCGACGATCGCGTTGTAGACGGTTTCGTGGACGGGCCAGTAGAACTCGGGGCCTTCGAGGATGTCGACGACGTCGGGGATGACGTCTGGGGAGAGGAGCATGCCGCCGAGGACCGCGCGTTCGGCGGCCTGGTCCCGGGGGGGTGTGCGGTCCGGGACGTCCTCGTCCGCCGTGGTGCGCGGGAAGGGGCGGACGTTGTCCACGTACGGTCTCCTTGGTGCGGGTCTGGTGGGTTGAAGGCGCGGGAAAGAAACTGGTCAGGGCGGTTTCACCGGCGTCCCACCTGTCACCCAGTCTACCCCGGGGTGTGTAGGCACCCGCAATACGTACGGCATACAGTTTCGCGACTGGGGGTGTGTGCTGGGTGCACGGTCAGCTACGCTGGCGTCATGACGACGAAGGGCACGCCCGGCCGGATGATCCGCATCGACAACGAGGTGTGGGCGGCGTACGGGCAACTGTGCGAGGAGGAAGGAACCTCCCGCGCCGACGACGTCCGTCGTCACATCCACGCCCGGGTGAACGCGTGGCGTAAGCGCCAGCGCGACGCCGGCGCCGCGAAGAACATCGCGAAGGACTGACGTCACCACATCGCCCCCTCAGGCCGGCGCCCCCACTGGCGCGCCTCCGGCGGGCACTGATGGCCGATCACCGTTCCGTGCCCGCACACCGTTTGGCACCGCCACAGCAGCTCCAGATCCCCGGACCGGCGCACGGCCAGGCACCACACGAGCCGGTGCGGTGTCCGTAGGGCCATGGCGTCCTCGCGGGGGATGGGGTTGGCGTCGGCGGTGACGTGGAGTGCGGCGCGCTGGCCGACGAGCTGGGTGAGCACGGGTGTGCCGCAGTGGGGGCAGGGGCGTGGCCCGGCCGCAGGGCGGCGCGGGTCGCCGCCTTTCTGCGGCCGGGCGGCGGACATCAGGCGACCTCGTCCTCGTCGCGCTGGAAGAGGGTGCCGCCGGAGGTGCGCCGGTCGTACATCTCCCGCTGGACGCCGCGGAGCCGGCCGCCGGTGATCTCGTCGGCGGCGACTTCGATCGAGGTGACGCGCAGCTTTACGGTGGGCTGCTTGTCCTCGTCGGGGCCGGGCTCGGTGCGCTCGACGTGGGCGAGTTCGACGACGGCCATCCAGCGGCCGCGGCGCTGCTGGAACATTTCGGTGGAGTGGGGTTCGAGGGCTTCGGCGACGTCGGTGAGGATCTTGGAGTCGAACTTGACGTCGGCGTCGATGTGGATGGTCACGGTGTGCCTTTCCTGTTTGGTGCGGTGGTTGGGGTCCGGGAGCCCGCCGGGGGGAAGGGGCGGGCTCCCGGGGTGGCGGCCGCCGCGTAGGGGGTGCCGGCGGCCGCCGATTCGGGTGGTCAGCTGTAGTCGTGCAGGACCAGCCAGGCCGGTTCGGGGTGCAGCTCGTGCCCGAGGCGGACGGCCACGTTGTGGAGGACGGTGGTCCAGACGGGCACCTCGTACCGCTGGCAGTCCGCGAGGGTGACGCGGGCGAACTCGTTGGCCTTGACCTCCTCGCAGACGGTGTGGAGGAAGAGCTGCTCGAAGTCGCCGAGGTACGTGTGCTCGACTCGGCCGAGGCGTTCGCCGTCGGGCTGGTCGGCGAGGACGGTGTCGAGGTGCTCGAAGTCGGTGGTGGCGGGGACTTCGAAGCCGTATGCGCGGTAGGTGGAGTGGTAGAGGCCCATCAGGTCCGTTCCTTCTGCTGGTGGTCGACCGCGGCCTGGGCCGCGCGGTAGGCGTTCGGATGGGAGCGGCGCTTGCCGGAGGCGACCGCCCGCGCGTCGGCCACACGGGACTCGTTCAGCGGCGACGGCGTCGTCCACGCCGCGGCAGGCCAGCCGGGGCCGGGCTCGTTCTCGTCCAGGCCCTTGAGGGCACGCGGGGTGTGTGCCGGGCAGCGGTCGCCGGTGAGGTACGGGCGGACGTCGTCGGTGGCGTGGCAGTGGCGGTGTTCGGCGCCGATCCAGTGCGTGCACCTCATGACGCCAGCGCCTTGGTGGTGCCGGTCCGGCGCAGCCGGTTGTCCCGGTCGGTGTTCGC
>Ga0233365_1000063_pt1 | contig 65349 bp, 61 predicted proteins | sample ElkDunMinimDraft_27_FD_191535 | JGI IMG/M metagenome (GOLD analysis project Ga0233365, IMG submission 191535) | Fecal eukaryotic communites from dung pellets of Tule Elk in California, USA - Elk Dung C36 | ecosystem: Host-associated > Mammals > Digestive system > Large intestine > Fecal | place...
ACCGTCAGGCGGGCGTTAGCGTGGGACACGAGGACCTCCGGGTTGGTGAAGACTTCGACATCTCCACTAAGCCCGGAGGTCCGCCTTTACGCCAACCAGAACGGCACCAATGTCCTGGCCGGGTACACCTAGGGCGTGTCTCCCAAGACGCGCCGCCACGACGTTGCAGAGTTTGCGGTCGTGGAACGTGGTCGGGAGTTGGCAGGCGCAAAGCCCCCGGTGAGGCCATGCCATCCTCGTGAACGCCGGGGGCTTCGTCTTTGCAGTGCCAGAACCCAGCCATCGCCTACGCTTCACGGCTGCGCCGGCATTCTGCAAAAATGGGTCCGGTCCCGGTCTTGACAGCACATGTGGCCCGCCATAGGTTCATCGCACACGGAGTTTTGCGCGGTCTTCGCGCCAAACTTTCGCCTTGCCGTGGCGCCGTTGCCACGGCCGCAGCAGGAGGAAGGCACATGGCCTCTAGGCCCACCAACAAGATGACGCGCGCGCTCAGTTTCGTCACGCTGGCCGCGCTCGCGATCCCAATCTCCGCGACAGCCGCGACGAGCGCCGAAACCCCCGCCCAGCCTGACACCGAGGCAACCTGGTCAACGGTCGAGGTCGTGGTCGAGGACTACTCGCTGGACGGCGCGCTTATCGACGTCAACACCTACGAGTTCGAGGCCGAGCCCGGGGCTGAGGGGTCCTTCACGGTCCCCGAGCCCGAGTCCGAGCCCCAGATCGTCCCGTTTGGGTCCGGCAACCAGAACATCCCGGCGCCCGCCGCAGCATCCGGCTGCCGGAACGTGTGGACCTCGGTTCAAGAGGGCACCGCGTACGCGTGGTACACCGTGAAGAACAACATCTACTTCTGCTACAACAAGTCGACCAAGAAGGTCAGCAACGCGACCGTCTCGTTCACCACCAACAACCACGACGGTCTTAACAACTTCAACCCCTACACGGCCGACAAGAAGTACTACAACTACAACGGCTGGGGGACCAACACGGGGTACCTGAGCCAGAAGACCTGGAAGGTGATCCGCGACATCGGCATCGGTCTCGTGTACTACCCCCGTGCCGACATCTACGCTCACGGTGACGGATCGGCGTACGCGTCATGGACGACAAGCTGATCGCCGAGGAGCGGGAGACGCGCCAATCTCAGCCGTGGAACGCCGGTAGGATCATCGCCCTCGTCGCTTCCGTGCTTCTGGCGGTTGCGATCCCCGCACTCGGCCTAGCCGCAGGCGCGGTCGGTGCGTGGATGAACCGCAGCCGCACCCAAGTCTGGCTCGCTTTCGCCGCTGCGGGGGTCGCCGCGATCCTCTGGTTCCTCGTCACGGGTCGCCCGTTCGGAATCACGTAGGAGGTCGATGACGCCACGGGACCCCGGTCGTGTCGGAACTCCGACACGACCGGGGTCTCTGCTCGTCCTGGACGACTTCGTGCGCCGTGTCATCGGCAAGCGGTGGGAAGAAGGCGTCGCTGCCGTCTCTAGAGATGCGTTCGTAGGCGTCGTCGAGAAGGCGGCGGGCGCCCCATGCCGCGGCGTCGTGGGATCCGCGGAGGGCCTCGACCGCATGGAGAAGGGCGGCCAGCTCATCGTGGTCGTCGATGTCTGGGCGCTGGGCGAGGGCCTCGGCGATCGTTGAGAGCTCTGAACGGTCTGCACCGATCGCGTCCCAGATGGCGTGGAGTCCTGGCCTGCGGCGTCTCGTGCCGGGTGCATCGACAGGATGCTGTCGACGCAGATGAGGATGAAGACTGCCTGGTCCTCGAGCGGTAGGGCTTCGCGCTGCCCCTCCAGTGCTCTCCAAGGTGCGAGCGGATCATCGACCCAGTCCATGAGGGAAACGTACTCGTGTCAGTTCTCAACCCACAGGAGCAGAGCGGCGAGCACCACCGCGCCACGGTAGATCACGGCGTGCTTGTCGTAGCGGGTCGCGAGTGCTCGCCATTGCTTGATGCGGTTGAAGAACCGCTCGACCGTGTTGCGGCCCCGGTAGGTGACGGGGTCGTAGGCCACGGGGCGACCGCCGCGTGACCCACGCCGGCGCCGGTGGGCCTGCTGGTCGCGCGGCTCGGGGATGACCGCGACGATGCCGCGCCGGCGCAGCACGGCACGGATCGCGCGCGAGGAGTACGCCCTGTCGCCCAGCACGGCGTCCGGCGTCGTGCGCGGCCGTCCCGCCCCTGCCCGGGGGACCCGGATCGCGTCCAGCAGCGGCAGGCACATCGGGGCGTCGCCGCCCTGGCCTGGTCCCACGAGCACCGCGAGCGGTCGCCCGTTGCCGTCGACCGCGGCATGGATCTTCGTCGACAGCCCGCCTCGAGAGCGACCCAGCGCGTGGTCAGCCGGCTCGCGCCGTTCCGAATTCTTGTGATTCGCCAGTGCCCCCCGTGGTCCGGGGCAAGGTCGCGGCGTGCTGGTGCGCCCGGTTGATCGTGGAGTCCACGCTCACCCGCCAGTCGATACCGCCGTTCGCGTCCGCACGAACCTGCAGGGCCGTCAGGATCTTGTCCCACGTCCCGTCGCGCGAGAACCGGGCATGGCGCTTCCACACCGTCTGCCACGGGCCGAACCGCTCGGGAAGATCACGCCATGCGATCCCGGTCCGATACCGGTGAACGATCCCCTCCACGACCTGACGATGATCACGCCACGGACGGGACCTGCCCGAGACCTGCGGCATCCACGGGTCGATCGCCGCCCACTGCTCGTCTGACAACTCCCGACCACGTTCCACGACCGCAAACTCTGCAACGTCGTGGCGGCGCGTCTTGGGAGACACGCCCTAGTCGTCGGCGCGGCGCAGGTCTGGTGCCAGCTCATGCTCGAGACGCTCGCCGACCCCGATGCGCCCTGGCGTCGTGCGGAGAGTTGATCACATAAGGCGGCACCACCCGGCACTCTTGTCACGGACCTGTCCGCGCGCTCAGCCATCTCGAGCACATTTAATGCAACTGGATCAGCGGCGGCTTGGTGATTTCTTGTGCACTTCCATGCGCGCGGCCGGAAGAGTGCTGGAGTCGCTTATGACCGTCACTGACTTCGACCCTCTTGTGAGTGCTACGTACAGTTCCTGCGCTCCGTAGGCGGTCGGATCGAGGATGATGACGTGGTCGTACTCGAGGCCTTTCACCAGCAAGGGCCGTGACACAACGCGCGCTGCTGCACTGCGCCCAACCGCCCGTGTGTGGTGCCTCTCTAGTTGCAGAGCCTCTGCCACCGCGCGCCCGTTCGTGCTCGCTGAGGCGAGCGACCGGGTGACCTCCTTCCACGCCTCACGGCAATGGATGGAGACTCCCTGAAGTCTGCCGAGGAGCTCGAAGGCTATGCGCACAGTTGCGGGAGTGGGTTGTTCGCGGACACGGACTACGGCCTCATAGGTGGGCTTCAGATCTTCGTCCCGCGTGACGAAGGAAAGGCCATCGAGGAGCCGCTTGCGCTTGGCCGAGCTGATGTGAGTCGGTATGCCAACACTGCACTTTGCGGCGAACTCGACCATTGCATGGGCGACCGCAGGTCCGCTTCCGGTATCGACCTTCGCCGCGAATGCCGCCGTCACTTTCTCGTCGAGTGCTTCCATGACTGTGTAGCGACCGCTCAGCTTGCTCGCTGCCGAGACGCAGTCGTGACGGAATCGGCCCAACACAGCGATAGTGCCCTCTTCCCCGAGCGCCTTCATGCACTCAGAGGTGTTCTCACCAGGGCCAGTGATTTGATCGGCGCGACGACGCGCTGACCTGCAGGTTCGTCCGGCGGGTGGTTTGGCAGCAGCAGGGTCCCAGGACCAGGATGCAAGTCGCCAAACACACAAACCGGACGACTGGGACCCTGCTTGATCACCTATCGTGCCACCCTCGACGTGCCCACCCACACCTGGAGCGTGGTGACCCGCTGGATCACCGCCCACCGCCGCGCCCACGACATCCGGCCCTGGCAACGCGCCGCCACCGCGAGGGCGCAGGCGCTGCTGGTGCTGCGCTGGTTCAAGGACGCCACCCGCGTGCATCTGCTCGCCCGCGACGCGGGGATCTCGACCGCGACGGCCTACCGGTACCTGCACGAAGCCATCGACGTGATCGCCTCCCGCGCCCCGGACCTGGGCGAGGTGCTGGCCACGGCACGCCAGGAGGACTGGCCGTTCGTGTGCCTGGACGGCACCCTCGTGCCGACGATGCAGCTGCACGGGCCAAGGAATCCCTCGGGTGCTGAGTCCTGGTACTCCGGCAAACACCACCGCCACGGGGGCAACATCCAGGTGCTGTGCGACCCGACCGGCTACCCGGTCTGGGTCTCTCCGGTCTCGCCCGGATCGACACACGACATCACCGCCGCGAGAGCGTTCGTGCTGCCCTTGCTCTACCCCGCCGCGGCCGCCGGCCTGCCCACGCTGACCGACAGGGGCTACCAGGGTGCTGGGATCGGGATCCGGCACCCCAGGCGCCTGCCCGCCAACCCCCACCCCGACGACGTGACCTGCAACAAGCTCCTCACCGGACTGCGGGCGATCGCCGAGCGCGGCAACGCGCTGCTGAAGAAGACCTGGCCCACCCTGCAGATGATCACCCTCGACCCCGCCCGCATCACCGAGATCACCGCCGCGGCACTCGTGCTGCTCAACCTTCAACGCGGGACCCGACGATCACGCTGGTGAGAACACCTCTCAGAGACGAAAGTCCGATCATCCGATTTCCGCACCCAACGGACAGGCGTTCCGTCAAGGCTGATCGGCAACCCGCCCGTCAGCTCGGTTCGAATGTCGACCAGCCACTGGCCGAGCTCGGCATGATCCGGCTCCCACCGGCGCGGCCGATGGTCCACGACGACTTCGGAAAAGTTGGGAAGCACGTCCGCGTCCCAGTCCACGGGCGGCGTCTCACCGAAGGTCAGAAGGCTCTGGAGGGGATCGCCGAGGACAGTGGTTGGTATCGATGCAGACAGCGCGAGGACGAGCTTGTGCTGATCGAGCACGCAGTCCTGGTACTCGTCCACGAACAGGTTCGTGTAGCTGAGCCGCAGCATCTTGGCGATCGCCTTGGTGCCCGCCGCCCGAGCTGCGGCGAGGTGGTACTCCGAGGAACTGCTCCAGTCCGGAGTCGCCGGCACAGCGAGGCCGGCCAGGTCCGGGAAGTGCGCGATCAGGTCGTAGGACCACGAGTCGATAGTCCTGACGACGACCCGGTCCCTCGTCACGCCGAATCTCTTCATCCGTCGGCGAAGCGCGTCCACTCCGGCGTGCGTGTGCGTGAGGACCAGGCTCGTCCCGCCCTGCTGCGCGACTTTTGCGACGGTCGCTGCGATGAGCTCGGTCTTGCCGGCACCAGCGGGCAGGGTCACCGAGCAGGGCTGTGACGAGAGCACAGCAGCAACTGCGTCTTCGATGCGGGGGTCGTCACTCATCGAGCTACGCCTCTCCGTCATCTGCGTCGGGCAGCATCTGCTCTTCGTCATACGCGAAGGCGCGGAGCCCGTCGAGCACTGCCATGAGATGGGTGCCGGCCAGCTCTGTCTCGTGTGCGATGACGACGCCAGCCAGGTCTTCTCCGCGATCTTGTCGCTTAAACCATTCCCTTTCCTTTGCGACCGCCGCGCCCGCGATCGCAGATCGGAGCTCTGCCTCGGCCACACCCGCCTGCACAAGCCAGGTCGCTACTTGAGTTCCCGAGAGCTTCCCACCGGAGACGCGCGCGGCAACGGCGGCCAGAACCGACTCCTCACCACGAATACTGACGGCGAGGTCGACGACGTCCTGAACGCCCGTGATCGGGAGCTCACGGATGATCTCGTGCTCGACATCGCAACCCGGAGTCCAGCGGTGCACGGTAATGCCGGCCGCGCAGGCCAGCTCGACGTCAGTGTCGATGGCTGGGTCGTCGTGGTCGAGCAGCACGCAGGTCAGGTATCCGAGCTCATGGAAGTTCGTGGCCCGTTGCAGGGACTGGGACCCTCCTCTGCCATCAACGAGGACGGTGCCCACTGCCACGGATCCGTCCAAGCCCTTGTCTAGACGCTGCTCATCCCAGTGGCGAAGCAGCACCCGCAGGAGGCCGACTTCGGTGGCACCCTCCCCGACCATCACCCTGCGGCCCAGCAGGGCGTCTGGCGCGCTGCGCAGCGTTCCCTGCACCTTGTCGAGACCGGAGGGAACTGCCCTGCATGCGGTGGTTCCTGCCCCATCGGCATGAACGACCTCGATGTCTTCAGCGCGGAGAGTCGTCACCGCAACTGGCGAGTGAGTCGTCATGATGATTTGGAGCTTGTTGGCCTCCGTTCGCTGCCGCAGGCGGTGCAGGGCCTGAGCCAGTCGATGGGGCTCGAGTCCGTGCTCGACTTCGTCGATCGCGATGATCGAGCCCTCTTCCATAGACCGGTCCTGGATGGCCAGGCTCGTCAGCCGCCGAGTCCCGAGCCCGAGACTTGACAGTGGCACCTCTCCGTCATGCAGCAGCAGTGCGTGGGTCGATGACGAGGAGCCTGGCTCGAGCCCTGGGCGCAGTTCGCCGAACGCCGCCGCCCCGAACGTGCTCGCTGAATCCCGGGCCGCAGCGGCCGCCGCATGCAAAGCGTTCGGCTCGGCCGCGAACACCGCAGCACGGGCTTCACGATGCGCGTCGAGGATCACAGAGGAAGCGCCGTCGCCACCGTCCGTAAGCCCCGACAGCGCCGACCCTCGGGCCCACCGGAAGTGGAAGTCGGGCCGCTCGCCGAGCCGGAAGAAGCCGAGCTGCCGCCTCTGGCTCGCCGAGATCGGGCGGGCGTCATCGGAATCGGGGCGCACCACTTCCCAGGTGGGCTCGAGATCCGGAGTCACCGTCAATCGGACGACGAGGCACTCCTCGGCGTCGTCGACGGGATCATGGACGGGCTCGCCATCAGGCCTCAGCCCCGAGCGGTCCTTGCCGAGCTGGCCTTCCTTGACCAGGTTGTCCGGAAGCTCGGTGACGACCGCCTCGATGACGATGTGCCTCGTCAAGTCGAAGTTGTAGAAGTCCGCATCGGTGAACTGGGGGTTGTAGCTCGGACTGAGCACCAGACCGATCGCGTCCATCAGCGTCGTCTTCGTGCTGTCTCCCGCACCGACCAACGCCACCAACCGCCGGTCGATCCTCCAGTCCGCGCGCTCGATGCCGCGGAAGTGCTCGATCCGAAGTCGACGAAGCATCATGCATACTCCCCCAGTTGCGTCGGTCGGTTCAGTTCCCCGAGGGGTCTGACCGATGTCGACTGTGTGCCCGCCAGTCGTCCCGCAACAGGATCTCAGGCCGGCTGGCTCCGTGGAGCCGGTTCGCGCCACTCGGGCCAAGGCTTCGTGCGGAATGGGGTACACGCGCGCCCCGCCAGGCCGAAGCCTGACGGGGCGAATGTGTGAGACGCCGAACTCAAACACGCCGGGCGTATCAGGTGTCAGATCGCCTCGTAACCGAGCAGATCGGCTCAACTACCGGCAAGTTGCCGAAGCACGTACTGCAGGATGCCGCCGTTGCGGTAGTAGTCCGCCTCGCCCGGGGTGTCGATGCGCACGACGGCGTCGAACTCGACGGTGGTGCCGTCGCCCTTGGTCGCGGTGACCTTCACGCTCGACGGCGTCGTGCCCTCGTTGAGGGCCGTCACGCCGGCGATGTCGAACGTCTCGGTGCCGTCCAGACCGAGCGACGCGGCGTTCTCACCCGCCGGGAACTGCAGCGGCAGGACGCCCATGCCGATGAGGTTCGAGCGGTGGATGCGCTCGAAGCTCTCGGTGATCACGGCCTTGACGCCCAGGAGCGCCGTGCCCTTGGCCGCCCAGTCGCGCGACGAGCCCGAGCCGTACTCCTTGCCGCCGAGGATCACCAGGGGCGTGCCCTGCGCGGCGTAGTCCTGCGCGGCGTCGTAGATCGTGTCCTGCGCGTTCTTCACGAAGTTGAACGTGTAGCCGCCCTCGACGTTGTCGAGGAGCTGGTTGCGCAGGCGGATGTTCGCGAACGTGCCGCGGATCATGACCTCGTGGTTCCCGCGGCGCGAGCCGTAGGAGTTGAAGTCGCGGCGGCCGACTCCGTGCTCGGCGAGGTACTTGCCGGCCGGCGAGTCCGCCTTGATCGCCCCCGCGGGGCTGATGTGGTCGGTCGTGACCGAGTCGCCGAGCTTGGCGAGCACCCGCGCGCCGGAGATGTCCGTCACGGGTGCCGGCTCGGCCTGCATGCCCTCGAAGTACGGGGGCTTGCGCACGTAGGTGGACTCCTGGTCCCACTCGAACGTGTCGCCCTCGGGCGTCTCGAGCGCGCGCCACCGGTCGTCGCCGGTGAAGACGTCCGCGTAGTCCTTGGTGAACATGTCGCGGTCGATCGACGAGTCGATCGTCGCCTGGACCTCCTCGGGGGACGGCCAGATGTCCTGCAGGAACACCGGCTCGCCGTGGGGGTCGGTGCCGAGGGGCTGGGCCTCGAAGTCGAAGTCCATGGTGCCCGCGAGCGCGTAGGCGATGACCAGCGGCGGCGAGGCGAGGTAGTTCATCTTCACGTCGGGGTTGATGCGCCCCTCGAAGTTGCGGTTGCCCGACAGGACCGAGACGACCGACAGGTCGTGCTCGTTGACCGTCGCGGAGATCTCGTCCGCGAGCGGGCCCGAGTTGCCGATGCACGTCGCGCAGCCGTAGCCGACGAGGTGGAAGCCGAGCTTCTCCAGGTACGGCCACAGGCCGGACTTCTCGTAGTAGTTCGTGACGACCTGCGAGCCGGGGGCCATAGACGTCTTGACCCACGGCTTCGACGCGAGGCCGCGGTCGACCGCCTTCTTGGCGAGCAGCGCCGCCGCGAGCATGACGGACGGGTTCGACGTGTTGGTGCACGACGTGATCGACGCGATGACGACGTGACCGTGGTCGAGCTCGGTCGACGTGCCGTCCTCGAGGGTCACGGGGACGACCTTGTGCGGACGCTGGGCGCTGTCGGCGTGGCCCGGCGCGACCGGGTGGTCGGACGCGTTGTCGCCCGCGGCGGCGATCGGGTCGGAGGCCGGGAACGTCTCCTCGACCGACTCGTCCAGGCCCGTGAACGGCGCGGCCTCCTGGGCGTCGACGTAGTCGAGGATCGCGGACGCGAACGACTCCTTCGCCTCGCCGAGCTCGATGCGGTCCTGCGGGCGCTTCGGGCCCGCGATCGACGGGACGACCGTCGACAGGTCCAGCTCGAGGTACTCGGAGAAGGCCGGCTCGACGTAGCTCGGGTCGGTCGGGTCCAGCCAGAGGCCCTGCTCCTTGGCGTACGCCTCGACGAGCGCGAGCTGCTCGTCGCTGCGGCCCGTGAGGCGCAGGTAGTCGACCGTCACGCCGTCGATCGGGAAGATCGCGGCGGTCGAGCCGAACTCGGGGCTCATGTTGCCGATCGTCGCGCGGTTCGCCAGCGGCACCTGGGCGACGCCCGCGCCGTAGAACTCGACGAACTTCCCGACGACGCCGTGCTGGCGCAGCATCTGGGTGATCGTGAGCACGACGTCCGTCGCGGTGACGCCCGCAGGGATCGAGCCGTCGAGCTTGAAGCCGACCACGCGCGGGATGAGCATCGAGACGGGCTGGCCCAGCATGGCCGCCTCGGCCTCGATGCCGCCGACGCCCCAGCCGAGCACGCCGAGGCCGTTGACCATCGTGGTGTGCGAGTCGGTGCCCACGCACGTGTCCGGGTAGGCGCGCAGGACACCGCCGACCTCACGGGTCATGACCGTGCGCGCGAGGTACTCGATGTTCACCTGGTGCACGATGCCGGTGCCCGGCGGCACGACCTTGAAGTCGTCGAACGCCGTCTGGCCCCAGCGCAGGAACTGGTAGCGCTCGTGGTTGCGCTGGTACTCGAACTCGACGTTGCGCTCGAACGCGTCGGCGCGGCCCGCGACGTCGATCTGCACCGAGTGGTCGATGACCATCTCGGCCGGCGCGAGCGGGTTGATGCGCGACGGGTCGCCGCCGAGCTCGGCGACGGCCTCGCGCATGGTGGCGAGGTCGACGACGCACGGGACGCCCGTGAAGTCCTGCATGATCACGCGCGCCGGCGTGAACTGGATCTCGGTGTCGGGCTGCGCGGCGGGGTCCCAGGACGCGACCGCCCGGACGTGGTCCGCGGTGATGTTGGCGCCGTCCTCCGTGCGCAGGAGGTTCTCGGCGAGGATCTTCAGGCTGTACGGGAGGCGCTCGACACCTTCGACGGCGGACAGGCGGAAGATCTCGTACGAGTTCTCACCGACCTCCAGCGTTCCCTTCGACCCGAACGTGTCGACGCTGCTCACTCGTAGCTCCTTCGTGGCGAGACGGTGGCACGGATGCCATGGTTCAGGGGGCTTCGCCCAGACTACGCCGGGCCGGCGCGCCGCTCCTGCGCCGTCCCGGAGGACGGGCCGGGCGGTGGTCGGCGGCTCGTCCACGACCCGCTGCGACCTGCACCGCGACCAGCATACCCCATATATCTTGACGTCAAGATATATGGCGCGAGGTCGCGCGCGCTCAGCGTGCGCGGTGCGCGCTCAGTAGTCGCACTCGCAGAGCAGGTTCAGCTCGACGACCCGCTCCCCCTCCTCGGGGCGCGCCCACGCCTCCGCCTCCGCACGCGAGGCGAAGCTGCGCCCGACGAGCCGCCCGTTCGGCATGAGCACGCCCACGCCGACGATGTCCCGCACGTCGTCGCTCGCGCCCGCCGCCGCGGGCCCGGTCCCGCCCGGCCCGTTCGTGGTCCCCGCCATCTCGCACCTCCGCGCTCGTCGCCCCCTCCATCCTCCTCCTCGAGCGCGCACCGGGCACGACCGGCTTCGCCGCGAGCGGAGAGCCGGGCACGGCGAGGGGCGGACGGCGGAGGAGGGCGCTCAGCGGGTGAGGACCGCGACCGCTTCGAGGTGGTGCGTCATGGGGAAGAGGTCGAAGGCACGCAGGGAGTCGAGCGCGTACCCGTGGCCGGCCAGGTAGGAGACGTCGCGGGCCAGTGCCGCGGGGTCGCACGCGACGTAGACGACGCGCGCCGGGCGACGCGCGGCGACCGCGTCGACGACCGCCCGGCCGGCCCCCACGCGCGGCGGGTCGAGCACGACGACGTCGGCACCGGACGAGTCGGCCGCGAGCACGCCCTCGACCGTGCCGTGGTGCAGCTCGACGTGGTCGAGGCCGTGGGCGTTGCGCCGCGCGTCGCGCACCGCGCGCTCGTCGCCCTCGACGGCGACGACGGACCCGGTCGGCCCGACCGCGGCCGCGAGCGGGGCGGTGAACAGCCCCGCCCCGGAGTAGAGGTCGAGCACGCGCGCGCCGTCGACGTCACCGAGCCCGTCGAGCACGGCCCGGGAGAGGACCGCGGGGGCCTCGCGGTGGACCTGCCAGAAGCCGTCGGCGGCGACCCGGTACTCGTGCTCGCGACCTCCGACCGCGACGCGCTCGGTCACGGACCGTCGCGCGTTGGGGCGGCGGTCGAGCGACCCGGCACGCCACGGCTCCCCGTCGACGAGGAGGACCGGTGCGGACCCGACGGGGGCCACGAGCTCGATCCGGGTACCGCGGCGCCACGGGCGCGTGAAGACCTTCTCGCGCTCGGCGAGCGCGGCGACGTCCTCGGACCCCAGCGGCATCGCGTCCAGCGCGAGGACGTCGTGCGAGCGGAACCGGTGCATGCCTGCCCGGCCCGTGCCGTCGGCCACGAGGTCGACGCGCGTGCGGTAGCCGAGGCCACCGCGCTCGTCGTCGCCCGGCAGACCCTCGACCTCCACCTGAGGGTGAGCCTCGTCGAGGTCGACGCGTGCGAGCCGACGCAGCTGCTCGGCCAGGACGTCGCGCTTCCAGCGGCGCTGCGCGGGCAGGGCGACGTGCGCGAGCTCGCCGCCGCCCACCCCGCCCGGGCCCGCCTCGGGCCACACGGACGGCACGCGGTCGGGCGAGGCCTCCAGGACCTCGATCGCGTCCGCCCGCCAGAACTTCGCGTCGTCGCCGCCCTCGGTGACGCGCGCGCGCACGCGCTCGCCGGGCAGGGTGTGCCGGACGAAGACCACGCGGCCGTCGTGGCGCGCCACGCAGTGCCCGCCGTGCGCGACAGGTCCGACCTCGAGCTCGAGCTCGACCTCGACCTCAGGTCGAGGGTTCACGCGCGGCGACTGCCGGGTCGCGCGCTCGTCCCGACGGCGCTCGGGACGCTGCCGGCCACGGCCGGGCGAGCGCTCGGCAGGTCGGTCGGAGGACCGGTCGGAGGACCGGTCGGAGGGCACGGCGGGACCACGCGAGGGGGACGGCATGGTCCCAGTATCCCGGACGCGCGCCACGTCACCCGTCGGGGACCCCTGCGCGCCGGTCAGTAGCCGGTGAAGCGCTGGCGGTACCCCTCGCCCTCGAGGCCGGTCTGGCCCTCCGTCGAGGACAGCTGCCACGGGACCGACGCGACCACGACGCCGGGCGTGAACAGCAGGCGGCCCTTGAGGCGCAGCGCGCTCTGGTTGTGCAGCAGCTGTTCCCACCAGTGCCCGACGACGTACTCGGGGATGTAGACCACCACGAGGTCTCGCGGCGACTCGCGGCGCACCGAGCGCACGTAGGACAGGACCGGGCGCGTGATCTCGCGGTACGGCGAGTCCAGGACGCGCAACGGCACGGGCAGGTCCAGCGCCTCCCACTGCTGCATGATCTGCTCGACGTCCTCCGCGTCCACACCCACGGTGACGGCCTCGAGGACCGAGGGGCGGGACGCCCGTGCGTAGGCGAGCGCCCGCATCGTCGGCTTGTGGATCTTCGAGACGAGGACGATGGCGTGCACCCGGCTCGGCAGGGCGCGGGCCGCGGCCGCCTCGTCCCCCAGGGCGAGCTCGTCGCGCACGGTGTCGTAGTGCTTGCGGATCGCGCGCATGAGCACGAAGACGAGCCCCATCGCGAGGATCGCGATCCAGGCCCCGTGCGTGAACTTCGTGACGAGGACGATGACGAGCACCGTCGCGGTCATCGCGAGTCCCACCGTGTTGACCACGCGCGAGCGGCGCATGCGCGAGCGCTCGCGCGGCTGGTGCTCGGTCCGCAGAGCGCGCGTCCAGTGCCGCACCATGCCCAGCTGGGACAGCGTGAAGGACACGAACACGCCCACGATGTAGAGCTGGATGAGCCGCGTCACCTCGGCGTCGAACGCCCAGATGAGCACGATCGCCGCGACCGCGAGCGTGATGATGCCGTTCGAGAAGGCCAGCCGGTCCCCGCGGGTGTGCAGCTGACGCGGCAGGTAGCCGTCCTTCGCGAGGATCGACCCCAGCACGGGGAAGCCGTTGAACGCCGTGTTCGCGGCCAGCACGAGGATGAGTCCCGTCACCGCCGAGACGAGGTAGAACAGCACCGGTGCGCCGCTGAACACCGTCTCCGCGAGCTGCCCGATCACGGGGTGCTGGACGTAGTCGGCCGGCAGCGGCTGGCCGCCCGACGAGAGCTGCGTGTGCGGGTCCTCGGCGTACTGGACCCCCGTGGCGCGCGCGAGGAGGAGGATCGCGACGATCATCACGGCCGAGATCCCGCCGAGCAGCGCGAGCGTCGTCGCCGCGTTGCGCGACTTCGGCTTGCGGAAGGCGGGCACGCCGTTGCTGATCGCCTCGACGCCGGTGAGCGCCGCGCACCCGGAGGCGAACGCGCGCGCGACGAGGAACGCCCCGGCGACGCCGAGCAGCCCCTGGTCGAACCCGCTCTGCGCGGTGAGCTCGAACCGCGCGCTCTCGGCCTGGCCGAGGGACCCGGTGACGTAGCGGAAGAACCCGACGACCGCCGTCGTGCCGATGGCGAGCATGAAGAGGTAGACCGGGATCGCGAAGATCGTGCCCGACTCCTTGACCCCGCGCAGGTTGACCAGCGTGAGGACCACGACGAGCCCGATCGCGAACAGGGCCTCGTGGTCGCGCAGCGCGGGGATCGCGCTCGCGGCGTACTGCGCGCCCGACGAGATGGAGACCGCGACGGTGAGGACGTAGTCCACCATGAGCGCGGACGCGACGCCGACGCCGGCCGTCGGGCCGAGGTTGACCGTCGCGACCTCGTAGTCGCCCCCACCCGAGGGGTAGGCGCGCACGTTCTGGCGGTAGGAGGCGACGACCGTGAGGAGCACGACGACCACCGCCAGGCCCACCCACGGCGAGATCAACGTGGCGCTCAGGCCCGCGATCGCCAGCGTCAGCAGGATCTCGTCGGGCGCGTACGCGACCGACGAGAGCGCGTCGGACGCGAACACGGGGAGCGCCACGCGCTTGGGGAGCAGCGTGTGGCCCAGACGCTCGCTGCGGACCGGCCGCCCGAGGAGCAGCCGCTTCGCGGCATCAGCGATCTCCGACACGAGGCCTCATGCTATGCCCGACGGCGCTCCTTCGCGCCGGTGCGCGCCGAGCCGCGCCCGAGCGGTAGCGTTCGTTGCGTGCACTTCGTGATCATGGGCTGCGGCCGCGTCGGCGCGACGCTCGCCCAGTCGCTCGAGTCGAGCGGCCACTCCGTCGCCGTGGTCGACCAGAACCCCGACGCGTTCCGGCGCCTGCCCGCCGAGTTCACGGGAAAGAAGGTCACGGGCGTCGGCTTCGACCGCGACACGCTCGTCCAGGCCGGGATCGAGGACGCGTTCGCCTTCGCCGCCGTCTCGGACGGCGACAACTCGAACATCCTCTCGGCGCGCGTCGTGCGCGAGACGTACAGCGTCGAGAGGGTCGTGGCACGCATCTACGACCCGCAGCGCGCGGAGATCTACCAGCGCCTCGGCATCCCGACCGTCGCGACGGTGCGCTGGACGGCCGACCAGGTGCTGCGCCGCATGCTGCCGTTCGGCGCGACCGACGAGTACCGCGACCCCTCCGGTCGGGTGCGGCTCGCCCAGCTCGACTTCCATCCCGGCTGGATCGGCCGCACGGTCCGCACGATCGAGGAGGCGACGGGCGCGCGCGTCGCGTTCGTCAGCCGGTTCGGCGACGGCGTCCTCGTCACCGAGAAGACCGTCCTGCAGGAGAACGACGTGCTGCACGTCCTCATGGAGGACGACCGCGCCGCCGCCGTCGAACGCCGGCTCACCCACGCACCGAAGGTCGAGGCCGAGTGATGCGCGTCGTCGTCGCAGGAGCAGGCTCGGTGGGCCGCTCGATCGCCCGGGAGCTGCTCAGCCACGACCACGAGGTCATGCTGATCGACAAGCAGCCCGCCGCGATGCGGGTCGCCCAGGTCGCCGAGGCGGACTGGCTGCTCGCGGACGCGTGCGAGCTCTCCTCGCTCGCGGAGGCCCGGGTCGACGAGTGCGACGTCATCGTCGCGGCCACGGGCGACGACAAGGCCAACCTCGTCGTCTCGCTCCTGGCGAAGACGGAGTTCGGGGTGCCGCGCACGGTCGCGCGCGTGAACAACCCGAAGAACGAGTGGATGTTCGACGAGTCGTGGGGCGTCGACGTCGCCGTGTCGACGCCACGCATCATGACGGCGATGGTCGAGGAGGCCGTCGCTGTCGGCGACCTCGTCCGGATCTTCACCTTCCACCAGTCGGGCGCCGACATCCTCGAGGTCACGCTCCCGCCGGCGTCCCCGCTCGTCGGGCACCGGGTCGGGGACGTGATCTGGCCCGCGGACACGGTGCTCGCCGCGATCGTGCGCGGCGCGCGACCGATCGCCCCGAGCGCGGACGACACGCTCGAGGCCGGCGACGAGCTCCTGCTCGTGACGGGGAACGAGGCGGACGAGGGCGCGCTGGCCCGCCTGCTGGCGGGCGATCCCGCGTCGCCGTACCCCGCGGTGCTCGTCGACACCGTGCACCGGCTCGACCCGGCGACCCGTGTCGAGCCCGTGCCGGACGCGTCGACGGGAGCGCTGCCCGACGCGGGCGCGATCCCCGCACCGGAGGCGGACGACCTCCGCTGACGCCCGACGCGCGGGCGGTCCGGCCGAGGCGCGGCCCAGCCGTCCGTGGGTCCGGGCCCTCGTCGGAGGGCTACGCCCGGTCGGCCGCCGGGTGCGGGCGACGGACCAGGACCCACGTGACCCACAGCACGAGGGCCCACAGCGGGATGCCCATGACGAGGCGCGCGGTCCCGAGCCAGCCGACGTCGCCCTCGAGGTAGAGCGGGACCTGGACCGCGAGACGCGCGGCGAACAGGCCGATCCACAACCAGGTCGCGGCCGCGTACCGACGCATCAACGCGCGGTCCGATCGCCAGGCGCGCGCCCACCGCGCGAACGCGCCGGACTCCGGCTCGGCGGCTCCCGCCGGCGCGCCGTCCGCCCCCTGCGCCGCGGCGTCACCCGTGCCCGCGGCGTCGCCCGCGCCCCCGGCGACGCCGAAACCGCTGCGGAAGCCCTCCACGACGAGGCCGACGAGCGGCCACCGCACCACGACGGACACGAGCAGCGCGACGAGGTAGGCGGCGTTCGTCCACAGGCCCCACGCGAAGTAGTCCTGGGCCTCGCCGGAGCGCCAGGCCCACAGGACGCCGATCGCCACGCCGAGGAGCCCCCCGAACGCCTGGGTCACCGGCGTCCGCTGCACGAGTCGGGCCGCGACGGCGACGAGCGCCGCGCCGACCGACGTCCACAGCGCCCACGAGAGGTTCGAGGACGCGACGTACACGACGACGAAGACCAGACCCGGTGCGACCGACTCGACGAGCCCGCGCACGCCGCCGACGGCCTCGGCCACCGAGAACTGGTCCCCGGCCAGCGCCCGCATGCCGCGCGCCGGGCCGTCCTCGGGTGCGGCGACGTCGTCCACGACCGTCTCCACGAGCTCGGCGTCGTGCGCGGGGCCCGACGCGCCCGGCGCCGGCTGCGGTCGGCTGCCCGGTCGCGGGTCGCCCTGGGGGCCGCCGCTCGCGTCGCTGCTGCTGGTCATCTCGTCGCGTCCTCGGTGGCTCGGGCGGCTACGGCCCCGCAGGGCCTCGGTCCGTCAGGATCGTACGGCAGGGTGGGGCGCGGCACGGGCCGGCGCGTCACTCCCCCGGCTTGGGCAGGAGCTCGTAGCGCGGGTTGAAGATCGTGCGGCGGCCGTCCACGTCGCACACGAGGCCCTCGACGAGCGCGCGCCGACCTGGTTCGATCCCCGCGATGCGACGCCGGCCGAGCCACACGAGGTCGATGACGCCCGACCCGTCGTAGAGCTCGACCTCGACGGTCGGGACGCCCTCGCGCGGCCGGAGCACCACCGAGCGCAGCACGCCCGAGACCTTGGCCCGCCGCCGGTTGGGCAGCTCGGAGACGGCCCGGCAGCCCTTCTGCCGGGACGCCTCGGTGCGCTCCTCACCGGCCGCCACCTCCTCCTGGGAGGCGAGGGCGGTCCGCCACGCGTCACGCAGGGTCGGGGACATCTCAGCGGATCTCCGTGATCTCCGGCCCGCGGTTCAGCGGGTCGAAGGCCGGTGCCTCGGGGGTGTCGACGGGCGCCGCCGCGGGTGCCGGCGCCTTGCCCGGCAGGTGCAGCGTCAGCAGGTCGCGCGGCGGGCGCGGGCTCTGGTCTCGCACGACGACGATGTTCGCGAACACGGACTCGAGCAGGCGCGCCTCCGCCGGGTCGACCGCGGCCTTGCCGGTGAGGACGCCGCGCAGGAACCACCGCGGGCCGTCGAAGCCGACGAAGCGCGCCGGACGCACGCCCGGTCGCCCGTCCGGCGTCTGGGCGGGGAGGCGCGCGATGAGCTCGCGGCCGAACGGTCCCGGGACGTCGTCCACGGTGCCGCCCTGCTTGGTGACGGACGCGGCGATCTCGGCGCGGATCTCGTCCCAGATCCCCTCGGTGCGCGGCGCCGCGAACGCCTGGACCTGGAGCCCGGAGCCCGCGACGGCGACGGCGACGCCGGTGATGCGCTGGGTCTTCTTGTCGACCTCCATGCGCAGCTCCATGCCCGGCACGCCGGGGAGCCAGACGGCACCGAGGTCGACGCGTGCGCCGCGCTCGGCGACCTGCGACGAGTCGAACGGACCGCGCTCCGGCGTCGCGTCGCCCGTGCCCTGCGCCGGTGCGGCGTCGGCGACCGGGTCGGTGGACTCGCTCGACGGCGTCGACGACTCGCTCGGTTCGGACGACCTGGAGCGGCTGAACAGACCCACGGACGAACTCCTTCACCTGCCCGGTGCGCGACCGGGACTCCTCGCGGGGCGCTCGCCCCGCACTGATTCCACAGTAGCCCGCGCGGCGGCGGGCAGGGTGCGACGGTCAGGTCGCGGCGGCCCAGCCCCCGCTCGAGCCGAAGCCGCCCTCGCCGCGGTGCGAGCCGGGTAGGCGCTCCGCCTGCACGAACCGCGCGCGCTCGACCTTCTGCACGACGAGCTGCGCGACGCGGTCGCCGCGGTGCAGCACGACCGCCTCGCGCGCGTCCGTGTTGAGCAGCGTCACCTTGATCTCCCCGCGGTACCCCGCGTCCACCGTGCCCGGCGCGTTGACGACGGTGAGCCCGTGCCGCGCCGCGAGACCGGACCGCGGGTGCACGAACGCGGCGTAGCCGTCGGGCAGCGCGATCGAGACCCCCGTGGGGACCACGGCCCGCTCCCCCGGCGCGAGCTCGACGTCGACCGTCGTGACGAGGTCGGCGCCGGCGTCGCCCGGGTGGGCGTACGCAGGGAGAGGGACGTCGTCGAGGAGCGTGATGAGGACGTCGACGTCCCCGGTCGTGGGCTGGTGGTCGTTCGGCACCCGGCAGAGCCTAGTGGGCGCGCGCACGCGCTGCGAGCACGAGACCGGCCGGGCGGCTGGGATGATGGATCCATGACCGACGCCCCCGGCCCCAGCACCTCCCCGTCGAGCCCTCCCGCACCCGGTCCCCAGCCGGGCGCCGCGCCGTCGTACACCGAGCGCCTCCTGCCCGGGGTCGGCGGCTGGGCCGCCGCCGTCGGGTTCGCCGTCGTCCTCGGGATCGCGCTGTGGCCCGCGAGCCACACGGTCGCGACCGTGGTGGGGGTGGTCGCGGCGGTCGCCGGCCTCGCCGGCCTGTGGTGGACGTCCCCGGTCGTCGCGGTGCACGACGGCGAGCTGCGGGCCGGGCAGGCCCACATCCCCGTGTCCGTGCTCGGCCAGGTGACGACGCTCGACCGCGAGGCGATGCGCGTCCAGCTCGGCCCGCGCCTCGACGCGCGCGCGTACGTCTGCCTGCGCGCGTGGGCGCGCACCGGCGTGCACGTCGTGCTCGAGGACCCGCAGGATCCCACGCCGTACTGGCTCGTCTCGACGCGGCACCCGCAGGAGCTCGCCGACGCGCTGCGCGCCGCGCAGGCGGCCGGGCGGCCCGGCGCCTGACCCGTTCGCGACGGGGCACCGACGCCGACGGCCGCCGCCCCGGGAGAGGGACGACGGCCGTCGTGGGGTCGTGCGTGGCGCGGCTCAGGCGGCGCACTCCGAGCAGATCTGCTGCCCGTTCTTCTCGTACGCGAGCTGGCTGCGGTGGTGCACGAGGAAGCAGCTCGCACACGTGAACTCGTCCGCCTGACGAGGCAGGACCCGGACGGAGAGCTCCTCGCCGGACAGGTCGGCACCGGGCAGCTCGAATCCTTCCGCCGCCTCGGTCTCGTCCTCGTCAACGACGCCCGAGCTCTTGTCGGAGCGACGAGCCTGGAGCTCCTGGAGCGAGTCCTCGCTGAGCTCCTCTTCACTCTTGCGGGGGGCGTCGTAGTCTGTTGCCATCTGTGGGGTCACTCTCCGGAGTATTCGTCGATCGCGACAGTGCTCGTCCGGGACCACCGGCGACGGCCGGTCGTGCCGGAGGGCACGGGTGCGGGGCGCGGGGGCACCCCGTGACGTGTCGTGCCGCGAGATCGTCGTGGCACGTGCACGCTGAACAATGCGCGGCGCACCGGAATTGTTCCCGGTGGGCCACCGGATTCTGCACCATTTCCGGTGGCGATGCACCCTGGAACCCCCGCGGGCACCGGTGTCGTTCGTCACGGGCGAACACGGGGGCTCGTCCCGGCCCCGGCGGGGAACGCTCCCACCCGCCGAGAGGGCGTCAGGCGTCGGTGTCGGCGCCCGCCTCCTCAAGGATCTCCACGAGGCTCGCCACGGCGGCGGGCGGCCCCGCGACCGTCATCTCCCGGTCCGCGGCACGACCTCGCAGACCTGACACCCGCGCGCCGGCCTCCTGCGCGACGAGCGCCCCGGCGGCCATGTCCCAGGGGTTGAGGCCGCGCTCGTAGTAGAGGTCGAGCTCGCCGCTCGCGACCAGGCACAGGTCGATCGCCGCGGAGCCTAGCCGGCGGATGTCACGGACCCGGGGCAGGACCTCGACGAGCACGCGCGCCTGGGAGCGGCGGCGCTCCGCGTCATATCCGAAGCCGGTGCCCACGAGGCACTGGCCGAGGTCGGAGCGCTCGCTCACGTGCACCGGCCGGCCGTCGAGGCTCGCCCCCGCGCCCAGGCCGGCGGTCCAGGTGCGGTCGTCGACGATCGAGTGCACGGCGCCGGCGAGGACCGTCCACTCCTGCGGGTCGGGCGGTCCGACCACCGCCGCGACCGAGACCGCGTACGACGCGACCCCGTACAGGTAGTTCACGGTGCCGTCGATCGGGTCGACGACCCAGGTGATCCCCGACGTCCCGGAGGAGGACCCCTCCTCCTCGCCGAGGATCGCGTCGTCGGGGCGCGCCGCGGCGAGCTCGCGCCGCAGGAGCGCCTCGGAGTCGGCGTCCATGCGGGTGACGACGTCCGTCGCGGTGGACTTGGTCGACGCCACCTCGACCCGGTCGGGGCGGCCCGAGCGCACCAGCCGGCCGGCTTCGCGCGCGAGGCGCTCGGCGAGCACGCGCAGGTCGGCCACGGTCACGTCGTCGGGGAGTCGGGGGTCGTCGATGAAGAAGCGCACGGCTCACATCCTGCCCGACCCGCGGCGCGCGGGGCGACCCTCCCACGGACCGGGCGCCGCCCAGCCCAGCCGCAGAGACAGCAGACGGAAGCCGAACACGAGCACGAGCACGGCGGCCTGGGACAGCGGGCCGAGCGCGTCGGCGCTCCACAGCGCGGCGGTGAGCCCCGCGCCCGCGAGCGCCGGGATCGCGTAGAGCTGCTTGTCCTGGAAGAGGAGCGGCACCTCGTTCGTGAGGACGTCGCGCAGGATCCCGCCCCCGACGCCCGTGAGGACGCCCACGAACACGGCCGCCAGCGGACCGGCACCGTGCTCGAGCCCCTTGACCGTGCCCGACAGCACGAAGAGCGCGAGCGCTCCGGCGTCGAGGACGATGATGCTGCGTCGCAACCGTTCCAGGCGCGGGTGCCAGAAGAACGTGACGACGCCCGCGAGCACCGCCGCGGCGACCAGTCTCCAGTCGGAGATGCCCACGGGCGGGATCGCGCCGATGAGCACGTCGCGCAGCAGACCGCCGCCCAGCCCGGCCGCCCACGCGAGGACGAGCACGCCGACCAGGTCGAACCGCTTGCGCACCGCGGCGAGGCCGCCGGAGAGCGCGGCGAAGAACACCCCGCCGAGCTCGAGTGCGTCTCCGGGCACGAGGTCGAGGATCACACCCTGCATCATGCCGCACGGCGGGTGGGGACGGCGCGTGCGGCGCGGTGCGCCGAGTCGGCGGCACACCGGGTGTCTTGCGCTCGTCGCGGGTGCGACGATGGCACCCTCGAGGGAGCGGTGACGCGGGCGTCGCGGTCCACGGGACCCGGACGACCCCGCCTCGGCGGCGGGACAGGCGGCACCGCGAGCGTCACAGGGCGCGGCGACACGGGAGGACCCATGGACGAGCTGGAGCTGGTGAGACTGCACGAGGACGGGGAGCACCTCGTCCTCGGCGGGGCGGGCGGCGCGCAGTTCGCCCTGCCCATCACCGAGGCGCTGCGCGCGGCCGTGCGGCGCGACCGGCCGCACCTGGAGCACCTGCGGGCCGAGGGCGAGCGCAACCTCGCGCCGCGCGAGATCCAGTCGCGGCTGCGCGCCGGGGCGAGCGTGGAGGCGGTCGCGGAGGCGGCGGGCCTCGCCGTCGAGCACGTGCGCCGGTTCGCGGGCCCGGTCGTCGCGGAGCAGGAGTACGTCGTCGACCGTGTCCGCTCCTCGCGTCAGGGACACGAGGAGGACTCCCCGACCGTCGGCGAGCTCGTCGCCCAGCGGCTCGCCGCGCGCGACGTGGACCCCGCCGCGGTGGACTGGACGGCGGCCCGCGAGCAGGGAGCGCAGTGGGTGGTGACGGCGGCGTTCGAGGTCGGCTCCGGCCGGCGCTCGGCGCGCTGGACGTACGACCCCTCCTCGCGCTCGCTGCACGCGCTCGACGACGAGGCGCGCTGGCTCTCGGGGACCGACACGCCGCAGGACCCCACGCCCGGCAGCGTCGCGGTGTTCGACGTCGACGCGACGTCGCGGGGCTCGCGGGGCGGCCGGGGGCGGCCACCGGCCGACGACGGCACGGCGGAGCTGCTGGACGACCTGAGCCAGCGCCGCGGCGTCCGTCCGCGCACGGGCCCGGCGGGCCCGACCGACGTCTCCGGCCAGGAGCCCTTCGAGGGCTTCGGTCCGCAGCTCGACGACGGGGCGGACGAGCCACCGCGGCCCGCGGAGGCGCCGGCCGGGGCGACCGTGGTGCACCTGCCGCGACTCCGTCCGCGCGGCCCCGAGGAGGAGACCCCCACGACGGCGACCGAGACCCGCGCGGACCACGACTCGCACCCCGCGGAGCCGAGGCGGGACGCTCACGAGGTCCCCGGCTCGCCCGCGACCGGTGAGGGAGAGCCCGGGTCCGGCCGCCCGGCCGGGACGGACGACGCACCTGCCGAGGCGCCGGAGCAGCGAGCCGACCGCGACCGCACCGGCGCGACGCCGGCGGGCGGGACCCGCACCCCCGGCCCTCGAGAGCCGCGCAAGGGGAAGAACCGGACGCGGGCGAAGGTGCCGAGCTGGGACGAGATCGTCTTCGGCGCCCGCCCCGAGTGAGCCCGGCCGGCGAGCCCTCGGGAGCGGTGCTCCCCCGTCGTCAGCGCGGCAGGTCGAGCGAGAGGCCGTCCTCGCGGGCGACCCGCCGCGCGAACGCCGTCGTCATGCGGCGCATGTGGTGGCGGCGGCACAGCACCTCGTAGCCGACCTCGCCCGAGCCGGCGCCCACGTCGCCGACGACGACCTGGTCGCCCTCGACGACCATGGCGCCGTCCACCGTGCGGGCGTTGTGCGTGGCCCGGCGCCCGCACCAGCACAGCGCCTCGACCTGGAGCACCTCGACCCGGTCCGCGAGCTCGATGAGGCGCGCCGACCCGGGGAACAGCCGGGTCCGGAAGTCGGCGGTGATGCCGAACGCGAAGACGTCGATCTCCGTCTCGTCGACGAGCCGCGCGAGCTGCTCGACCTGCACGGGCGAGTAGAACTGGGCCTCGTCGCACACGAGGTAGTCGACCGGGACGGGCTCCGCCGTCACGAGGGACCAGAAGTCGGTGTCGTCCCGGACCTCGCGCGCCGCGACCTCGAGCCCGAGCCGGGACGAGATCCGGTCGGCACCGGCCCGGTCGTTGCGCGAGAAGATCAGCCCTCGCCGTCCCCGCGCCGAGTGGTTGTGGTCGAGCTGGAGGGCGAGGGTGGACTTGCCGCAGTCCATGGTCCCGGAGAAGAAGACGAGCTCGGCCATGGGTCGGTCCTCCGCGAGGTCGGTCGGTTCGGTGGACGGTCGGCCCGGCGGGCCGGTGGGTGCGGCCGCGCCGCCCGGGTCAGGTCGTGGCGACCAGCAGCGGGACGCGCATCTCACGCTCGGTGAGCGAGCCGTGCACGCCCACGAGCGCGAGCGAGGCGGGGGTCTGGGTACGCGAGTCGACGACGGTCGCGCGCCCGCGCAGGGCGACGACCACGTCCCCGGCCGCCGCGACGGCCCCGGGCCGTGGGTCGGGGCCCAGGAGACCGCGCGCGAGCACCTCGTCGCGCTCGAGCACGAGCGCGTCGGTCCCCAGGACGTCGCGCCAGCGCGCGGCGACGGCGGTCGTCCCGCCCGGCTCGACGTACACGTGCACGGCGCGCGGCTCGCCGCCCACGAGCGCGACGCCTCGCGCGAGGTCCGGGTCGGTCGCGACGTCGCGGCGCAGCGCCGGGTCGACGTCGACCATGCCGTGGTCCGCCGTGACGAGCACCAGCGTGCCCTTCGGCAGGGAGCGCACGAGCCGCGCGAGCTCACGGTCGAGCGCCTCGAGCTCGTCGCCCCACTGCCAGGACGCGCTGCCGTGGTGGTGGCCCGCCTTGTCGACCTCGCCCCAGTAGAGGTAGACCAGGCCGGGCCGCGAGAGCGCGCGCACGGTCGCGTCGACGCGTGCGGCGAGCGCCTCGGCGGGCGCGTAGGCGCCGCCGCGCAGCGCCGCGACCGTCATCCCCGACCCCGCGAACCGCGCCGGGCCGGTGGACGTCACCGCGACCCCCTCGCCCGCGAGACGCTCGAGCACCGGCGTCTCGCGCTGCAGCTGCGCAGGGGCGGGTGCGCCCTCCCACGAGACCATGTTCGCGAGCCCGCCCGTGGCCGGGTTGCGCTGCGTGTAGCCGAGCATGCCCGTGCGCCCCGGCGCGGTACCGGTGCCGAAGGCGCCGATCGCGGCCGCCGTCGTGCTCGGGAAGGTCGAGGTCAGGGCGCGCGCGTCCGGCAGGAGCGAGCGCAGGAACGGTGCGTGGCCCGCGCGCTCGGCAAGGTTGTCGAGACCCAGCCCGTCGACGAGGACCACGCACACGCGGTCCGCCGCGGGCAGGCCGAGCGCGGCGCGGGCCGCGGCACCGTCGACCCCGGTCGACGTGGTGAGGGCGACGCCGAGCGCTGCGGCGGCTCCCGGCAGCACCGCCGCGAGGCTCGCGGTGCCGTGCTCCGGCGCGAGCATCCCGGGCGGGAGCGGGGGTGCGGCCGGGGCGTGCGGGCTCCGGTCCGTGCGTGCCGGGCTCACCGGGCGCTGTGCCCGGCGGTGGCACGCGAGAGGGCGCGCGCGAAGTCGACCGCGGCGCGCACCGCGTCGCGGCCCTCGGCCTCCGCGCTCACGCGGACGACGACGTCGTCGGGCGTGATCTGCCCGGTCAGGCCGTGGTCCGCGTCGCACGCCGGGTCGGGGCACTGCGCGGGCTCGAGGTCGACGCGCGAGACGGCGCCCCAGCCGAGCGCGAGGGTGACCTCGAGGGGCGCGGTGCCCGGGCGGTGCTCGTGCGGCTCGGCGACGACGTGCGTGAGCGACACCGAGCGGACCTCCGACAGCGGGACCGACTCCGTCGTCGCGGCGGCCGACGCCGACGGGTTCTCGCTGTCGGCAGGGTGGTCGTCGACGTGTGCGGTGACCAGCCGCGACGGGGTGAGCACCAGGACGGTGAGGTGGCGACGCACCTCGGACGCGTCGAACGTGGTCTCCGGCAGGACGAGATGGGAGACGAGCTCCTCCCCCGCGATCGCGAGGTCGAGGACGTCTGCCACGAGCTCCGGGTAGTACCCGGCGCGGTGGAGCTGGGTCGTCAGGTCGGTCCAGGCGTTCGAGGTCGCAGGGGGCACCCGCGCATTCTCCCATCCGGTGCGCGGCCGCGGCCACCCGCCGTCGCGCTCCTGTGGAGAGCAGGCCGCGGCGTGCGGAGAGCGCGCCGTCCCCGGCCCGTCGGCGCGGCGACCCGTCAGCCCGGCAGGGCGCGGCGCAGCGCGTCGGCGCGCTGCGCGTCCGCGAGGCTGATGCGCGCGCTGAGCACGGCGGCGCCGTGCTCGGCGACGACGACCGGGTACAGCTCGAGGCTCCGCACCTCGGGCAGGTCGTCCGCGAGGACGGACACGCGTGCGAGGACGTCCTCGAGCGCCGCGGTCGCGACGACGCGCGTGCCCATGTAGCCGAACAGCCGGGGGGCGGCGCGCACCGAGCGCACCATGGCCGCGACGTCGACGTCCGTGAGCGGCGGCACCCCGTACGCGACGTCGCCGAGGAGGTCGACCGCGTCGCCCGCGAGCCCGAACGACACGACCGGGCCGAAGAGCTGGTCCTCCGTGGACCGGACCACGCACGCCACACCGGCCTCCGCCATGGCCTGCACCTCGAACGGCTCCTGGGCGGCGCCCGGCAGCACCGCCGCGAGCGCCGCCCGCATCTGCTCGACGTCGGCCCGGAGCTCGGCCTCGTCGGCGATCCCGAGCCGGACGCCCCCGAGGTCCGCGCGGTGGCGCAGCCCGGGCGCGGTGCTCTTGAGCGCTACGGGCCACCCGATCTCGCGCGCGGCCGCGACGGCCTCGTCCGCCGACCGGACGCGACGGGCCGGCCACACGCTGACGCCGTAGCACCCGAGGAGCTCGGCGGTCGTCGCGGCGTCGAGGTCGACGGCGTCCGCGGCGTCGAGCGCGGCCTCGACGAGCGCCCGCGCGCGTGCCGGGTCGACGCCGGACGGCCGCACGGGCGTGCCGTGGTCGGCCTCGCGCCAGCGGGCGTAGCGCACGACGGCGCCGAGCGCCGCCACGGCGTCCTCGGGCGTGGAGTAGGCGGGCACGTGCCGGGTGGGGGGCGTGCCGTCGTTCCCCGCGCCCGGGGCCGGGGCCGAGAGCGCGTCGCTGAGCCCGTGCAGCCCGAGGACGCTCGCCACGGTGGTGCGGCCCGTGCGCGCGGCGGCCAGCGCGACGGCACGCGACACGTCCTCGCGCCGCTCGCGCACGACCGGGACCTGGACCACGACGACGACGTCGCACGCGTCGGGCGCGTAGAGCGCGTCGACGGTGGCCGTGACGTCGTCCGTCGTCGCGTCCTCGGGCACGAAGTCGGAGCGCGCCACGACGAGCCCCGCCGACGACGCCGCCTCGGCGACGAGTGCGGCGAGCGACGCGGAGCTGGCGAGGATGCCCACGCGTCGCCCGCGCGGCAGGGGCTGGTGCGCGAGCAGCTGCGCGATGTCGATCATGTGGTGCGTGTTCTCGGCACGGATCACGCCGGACTGGCGCAGCATCTCCTCGAGCGTGCGCCGCGGGGCGCGCGTGGAGCGCACCGCGTGGCCCGGCGGCACCACGTGCCCCGAGCGACCCGCCGTGACGACGACGACCGGCTTGACCGACGCGAGGCGGCGCGCGATGCGCGAGAACTTGCGCGGGTTGCCGATCGACTCGAGGTACAGGCACACGACCTGCGTGGCCGGGTCGTCCTGCCAGTACTGCATGAGGTCGTTGCCGGAGACGTCCGCGCGGTGCCCGGCGGACACGTAGGAGGAGACGCCCAGGCCGCGGCGGGTCGTCGTCGCCAGGAGCGTGACCGCCATGGGCGCCGACTGGCAGAACAGGCCCACCACCCCGGGCAGCGGGAGGTCCTCGGCGAGCGTCGCCGCCAGCGCAGGCCGCTCGGCCGACCCGCCCGTGCGCAGCAGCCCGTAGCTCGCGGGCCCGACGACGCGCAGCCCCGCGGTGTGCGCGACCCGCAGGAGCTCGCGCTGCAGCGTCAGCCCGTCCGGCCCCGTCTCGGCGAAGCCTGCGGACAGCACGACGACGCCGCGCACCCCCAGGCGCGCGAGCCGGCGCACGGCGTCGATCGCCGCGGGCGGCGCGAGCGCGACCACGGCGAGGTCGACGGGGCCGGGGACGTCCGCGAGGGTGGCGTGCACGCGCGGCTGCCGAGCGCCGTCGGACAGGTCCGCGAGCACGTCCGCCACGCCGTCGACCCCCGTCACGTGCACCTCCACGCCCGCGCTGCGCACCAGCGCGCCCAGGGCGCGGCGCGCCAGGAGCAGGTCCACGCGCCCGCCGGCGGTCCCCGCCGACGTCGGGTCGCCGGGCCCGACGAGCACGACGCTGGTGACGTCGAACAGGCCCTGCATGCTGCGCGCCTCGGCGCGGTGCTCGCGGTCGGCCATGACGGCCCGCGAGCGTTCCGTGGGGTCGAGATCGACGCTGACCTGCACGAACCCGTCGTCCATCTGCTGACGCACGTCGAACCCGGCCTCGCGGAAGACCGCGAGCATCTTTCCGTTCTGCGGCAGCACCTCCGCGGTGAAGCGCTGCACGCCGCGCTCGCGCGCGGCCGCGGCGACGTGCTCGAGCAGGACGGACCCGAGGCCTCGACCCTGCGCGGCGTCGGCGATGTTGAACGCGACCTCGGCCTCGGTGGGGGCGGTCCGGTCGAAGCGCGCGACGCCGATGATGTCCTCGCCCGCGGCGTCTGCGCCCGCGGCGCCGTCCGCGGCGCCCTCGACGCGCGGGCGGACCGCGACGAGCGCGACCCGGTCGCGGTGGTCCACCCGCGTGAACCGGTCGAGGTCGCGCTCGGAGAGCCGTTCCATCGGGGCGAAGAAGCGCAGGTACGTGGACCGCTCGGACTGGGCGACGTGGAAGCGCTGGAGCGCGTCGGCGTCGTCCGGGCGGATGGGGCGCACGTGCGTCGTCGTGCCGTCGCGCAGGACGACGTCCGCCTCCCACTCCACCGGGTACCGGGCCGGGTCCCGCCCGGCGGCGTCGCCGTCGCTCACGTGCTCAGGCTAAGCGGTCCGGCCGGGCGGCGCGGGACGCCGCGCGCCTGCGCGGCCACCGCCCCACCTGGGCGGACAATGGAGGCGGCCGGCCCCCGTGCCGGCCCGAGCGGGACGGATGTCGGACGGTTCGCGTACCCTCGCGTGCGGCACGCGGTCGCCGGGTACCCGCCCCGGGCCGCGGCACGACCGGCAGCACAGACCCTCGCAGCAGACCGCACCCCCGGGTGCACCGAACGGCAGGAGCCCGCAGGCACATGGCGCGCAAGCCCTCGACACCCTCGATCGACCCGGCCGAGGTGCACGAGAAGATCGTCGACGTCGACGTCCAGGCGGAGATGGAGACGTCGTTCCTCGAGTACGCGTACTCCGTCATCTACTCGCGCGCGCTGCCCGACGCGCGCGACGGCCTCAAGCCCGTGCAGCGCCGCATCCTCTACATGATGGCCGACATGGGGCTGCGCCCCGACCGCGCGCACGTGAAGTCGGCCCGCGTCGTCGGCGAGGTCATGGGCAAGCTGCACCCGCACGGCGACTCCGCGATCTACGACGCGCTCGTGCGGCTCTCCCAGGACTTCTCGCTGCGCCTGCCGCTCGTAGACGGGCACGGGAACTTCGGCACGCTCGACGACGGCCCGGCCGCCTCCCGGTACACCGAGGCGCGTCTGGCCCCGTCGTCGCTCGCGATGACGGCCGGGCTCGACGAGGACGTCGTGGACTTCGTGCCGAACTACGACAACAAGCTCCAGCAGCCCGAGGTGCTGCCCTCGGCGATCCCGAACCTGCTCGTCAACGGGGCGTCGGGCATCGCCGTCGGCATGGCGACGAACATGGCGCCGCACAACCTCGTCGAGGTCGTCGCCGCGGCCCGGCACCTCGTCGCCCACCCCGACGCCGACCTGGACGCGCTCATGCGGTTCGTCCCCGGGCCCGACCTGCCCACGGGCGGCAAGATCGTCGGGCTCGACGGCGTGCGCGACGCCTACCGGACCGGCCGCGGCACGTTCCGCACGCGCGCCACCGCGCGGGTGGAGAACCTCACCCCGCGCCGCAAGGGCATCGTCATCACCGAGCTGCCCTACCTCGTCGGCCCGGAGAAGGTCATCGAGAAGATCGCCGAGGGCGTCAAGGCGAAGAAGATCCAGGGCGTCACGGCCGCGACCGACCTCACGGACCGCGAGCACGGCCTGCGCATCGTCGTCGAGGTGAAGACCGGGTTCAACCCCGAGGCGGTGCTCGAGCAGCTGTACAAGTTCACCCCGCTCGAGGACTCGTTCGGCATGAACAACGTCGCGCTCGTCGACGGCCAGCCGCGCACGCTCGGGCTGCGCGAGATGCTCACGGTGTGGGTCGACCACCGCATCGACGTCGTGCGCCGCCGCTCCGAGCACAGGCTGCGCAAGCGTTCCGAGCGCCTGCACCTCGTGGACGGCCTGCTCGTCGCGATCGTCGACATCGACGAGGTCATCCAGGTGATCCGTTCGTCGGACGACGCGCGCGCCGCCCGCGAGCGCCTGCAGACCGTGTTCGACCTGTCCGAGCCGCAGTCCGAGTACATCCTCGAGCTGCAGCTGCGGCGCCTGACGAAGTTCTCGCGCATCGAGCTGGAGAAGGAGCAGGAGGCGCTGCGCCGGGAGATCGCCGAGCTCGAGGAGATCCTCGGGAGCGACGCGCGGCTGCGGTCGGTGGTCTCGGCCGAGATGGCGGACGTCGCCAAGACGTACGGGACGCCGCGCCGCACGATCCTCCTCGAGTCCGCGGGCGCTGCGCCCACGACGACGGCGGCGGTGCCGCTCGAGGTCGCCGACACCCCGTGCTGGGTGCTGTTCTCCGCCACGGGCCTGCTCGCGCGCACGAGCGACGAGACCGAGCCCGCACGCACCGGGCCGCGAGCAGCGCACGACGTGCTGCGCGCCGTCGTGCGCACGACGGCGCGCGGCGACGTCGGCCTCGTCACGAACCGCGGCCGCATGGTGCGGCTGTCGGTGCTGGACCTGCCAGCGCTCCCCCCGACGGACAACGCGCCGAGCCTGTCCGGCGGCGTGCCGCTCAGCGAGGTCGTCGCGCTCGCGCCCGGCGAGGAGACGGTGACGATCGCGTCGCTCGACGCCGAGGCTCCCCCGCTCGCGCTCGGCACGGCGCAGGGCGTCGTCAAGCGCGTGACGGCGGGCGACGTGCCGAGCAACCGCGACGACTGGGAGATCATCGGGCTCCGAGACGGCGACGTCGTCGTGGGTGCCGCGCCCGCGACCGACGCCGACGAGCTCGTGTTCGTCAGCACCGACGCGTCGCTCCTGCACTTCGAGGCGAGCTCCGTGCGCCCGCAGGGCCGCCCTGCCGGCGGCATGGCCGGCATCCGTCTCGCCGCGGGCCACCGCGTGGCGTTCTTCGGTGTCGTCCCGGCCGACGTGCGCGACCTCGGCGTCGTCGTGACGGTCGCGGGGTCGTCCAGCGCCCTGCCCGGCACCCAGACGGGCGCGGGCAAGGTCACGCCGTACGAGCTCTACCCCGGCAAGGGCCGCGGCACGGGCGGCGTCCGGGCGCACCGGTTCCTCAAGGGCGAGGACACGCTCATCCTCGCCTGGGTCGGCCAGGGTCCGCCGCGCGCCGCCGGGTCCGGGGGCCAGGCGCTCGACCTGCCCGAGGTCGACCAGCGTCGCGACGGCTCCGGCACTCCGCTCGCATCCCCGGTGCTCGCGGTCGGCTGACCACCGACCGCGCCCTCGGTGGGCGCAGTTCAGGCTGCCTGCTGCGCCCACCTGAGGCAGGCTCGTGGGGTGACCCGCGGCCCGGTGGACGACGTGAGCGGCGGTCGCCTTCGGGGGAACCGGACAGAGCGGATCGACTACTACGCCGTCTTCGCGGCCCTCACGGCGCCGAAGCTCGTGCTGTCGCGCGACCTGATGATCCTGGACGCCAACGAGGCGTTCCTGCGCACGATCGACGTCCCGGCCGGCGCGGTGGTGGGCCGGCACTACCTCGACGTCTTCCCGCTGCGCTCGGACGCCGAGCCCGCGGCGCGGCGGGTCGTCGAGTCGCTCGAGCGCGTCTCGGCCACGGGCCGTCTCGAGATGATCGGCCCCCACCGGTACGACCTGCGCGACACGAGCGGGCGGTGGATCGAGCGCTGGTGGATCACGACCAACGTCCCCGTGGTCGACGCCGGGGGGCGGGTCCCGGTCCTGCTCCACCGCGCCGAGGACGTCACGGACATCGTCCGGTCAGGGGACGCCGGCACGCCCGTCGCCCCGGTGGGCGAGTCTCGTGCCCGTCGAGGCGAAGGGGGCCGAGCCCGCGAGAACGGCGACGGCACCGACGTCGCTGCTGCAGCCGGCGTCGTCGACCGCGCCGTCCTCGAGCACGCCCTCGCCGTCGGTTCGACCGTCGGCCGGTACGCGGAGTCCTTGGTCCGCGAACGCCGTGCGGCGCTCGAGCTCCAGGACTCGATCCTCACCCCTCCCCCAGAACCGCCCGGACTGTGCATCGAGGTCCGTTACCGCCCCGCCGTGCCGGAGGTCCACGTCGGCGGCGACTGGTACGACGCCTTCGTGCAGCGTGACGGCCACACCGTGGTCGTCGTGGGCGACGTCACCGGGCACGACGTCTCCGCGGCGGCGCGCATGGGCCACCTTCGCGGCGTCGTGCGCGCGGTCGGGTACCGCATGGGCGCCGGCCCCGCCGCGATACTGGACGCCGCCGAGGACACCGCGACGGGCCTCGGGCTCGACGCGCTCGCGACGGCCGCCGTCGCGCGGATCGGCCCGGCAGCGCCCGGGCAACCGCGCCGGCTCGCGTGGTGCGGTGCAGGGCACCTCCCGCCGGTCGTGCGCTCGGCGGACGGCTCCGCACGGCTCCTGAACGCTCGACCGGACCCTCTGCTCGGACTCGGGCTCGGCGGCGACCGGACCGATCACCATGCCACGCTGGATCCCGGCGACACGCTGCTCCTCTACACCGACGGCCTCGTCGAGCGCCGCGACCGGTCGCTGCGCGACACCCTGGACGAGCTGCCCGGCCGGGTCGCCGCGCTGGGGGACGTCGAGCCCGACCACCTGCTCGACCTCCTGCTCACCGATCTGGTCCCCACCGGCGCCGACGACGACGTGGCGCTCGTCGCCGTCCACGTCGAACCCTGACGAAGTCAGTCACCGTCGAGGTGCAGCTCCGTCCCCGGGTCGGAACGGCATCTCAGAGCCAGGTCACGGGCCTCGCGCAACGTCGCTCGGTCGACCGCAGTAGCCGCCACCACCTGGTCCAGCTCGTCGACGAGCTGGACCATCTCCGACGACGAGAGGCGCAGGCTTCCGTACGGATCGGCGCGTGCGAGCATCGGCGAGGTGCTTCCCTCAAGGATGCGCGCCAACGTGCCTGCGTCGTCGACGACGCAGGCACGTTCGTCGTACGTCTGGCGGCGAGGACCGGTTCCCGGTCGAACGACGCGTACCCACGAGACGTCGACGCCCATCTCTCTCGTCACTCCGCTCTCGAACCGACGCGCGACGACGAGGCCGTCGCCGGAGCACGGTCGCTCTCCGCCCCTGAGACGCGGCGTAGGACGCCGAGGACCAGCAGCACCTGCCCGACGACGTACGTGAGCATGACCCAGGAGCCGTGGGCGGGCAGGGTGTACCAGGGTGCGAACGCGTCCAGCGCGATGAGCGCGTCGGACACGAGGAAGACGGCCCCACCGACAGCGGCGAGGCGGTGGACGCCCGTCGCCGTCACGGCCATCAGCACGAGGCACGCGCCATAGACGACGACGGGGACGAGCAGCGGTCCAGCACCGGGCGCGCACGCCGCGACGAGGACGACGAAGGCGAGCACGTACGGCGCGAGCACGAGCGGGCGCCGAAGGACGGAGCCCGCTCGGTAGGGCCAGAACGCGAGCGTGTAGGTCACCTGCGCGCACAGGAAGAAGCCCACCATGACGAGGAACGCGGCGTCGCCGTCGGCGAGGTCGGGAGCGGTGTCCCCGAGCCACGAGAAGCCCAGCGCGAGAAGCGCGAGACGCACGAGGCGGGGACGCCGTCGGCCCGAACCGGCGGCGGGCCGCGTGGCGAACCACAGGCAGCCCGCGAGCGCGGGCATGAGGAACCACTGCGACGTGTCGGCGAGCGTCGTGGCGCCGGCGAGCTGCGCGGCGAGGTGGACGAGGGTGAGCAGGGCGAGCGCGCCCCACGCAGCGATCATGGGCGACGAGACTCCTTCGGTCGAGCGGCCGGCACCGTTGCCGGCAGGAGGATCGTAGGCCAGGGCGTGCTCACCGCCGGACGACGTCGCCGTGAGGCTCCCGGACGACCGGCTCCATGGCAGCCCGGCACCGGGCGATGAGCTCGCCGATGTCGGCCGGACCGGCGCCTCGGGGTCGCTCGGCCGGCAGGATCGTCAGTCGCAGCGGCGGCCGCGGACGCCACCAGGGCCGTCGGCCATAGGTGAAGACCATCGGCACGACCGGCACGTCCAGCCGGCAGGCGTACACGAACGCGCCGCGCCGGAACGGCCGCAGGGTCGTGTCGTACATCGCCAGCCCACCCTCGGGGAAGAAGTGGACGCCCTGCCCGGCCTCGACGGTCCGACGCAGCCGCGCCTCGAACGCGAGGAGCTCTCCGGGCCCGCGCGGCAGCGGGACGGCGAGCAGGTGGCTGACCAGGACGCCTGCCACGGGCAGGTGGAAGTTCGAGGGCTGGGAGACGACGGCGGCGCGGCGGCCGCGATACTGCCCGGCGGCCCACGGGCCGTCCAGGTAGTGCACGTGGTTGGCGATCGTGACGACGCCGCCGCGTTCGGCCGCGAGGTGCTGGCGACCGCTGACCCGCAGCCCGTGGACGACGTACCCGTACCCGCGCACGATCGCCATGGCGACGTCGAAGAAGACGGCGTCGAACCGGCTCCAGAGCCGCGGCGCCGGCTCGCGCGCGCGGTCAGCGCTCCTGCGGTCGCCCACGGGCCCGGCCCTCCGTGTCGTCCCGCTCGACCGCCACGGGACCCGCCGCGACCTGTGCCTCGACGACCGCCTGGCGCAGCATGTCCTCGATCTGCGGGACGCACACGTCGAGCGCGTGCTCCTTGCCGACCGCGGCGTAGGCCGCACCCATCCGGGCTCGCTCGTCGTCGTGCTCGATCCAGTAGTCGATCGCACGAGCGAGATCTCGGGCGTCCCCGGCGCGAAAGAGACTGCGCTCGTCGAGCGCGAACTGCCCGGTCGCCGAGGCGCGGGAGTCGGAGATCACCGGGACCAGGCCGGTGGCGACGGCCTCGAGACAACCGATGGCCTCGATCTCGGCGTCGGCAGCGTGCACGTACAGGTCGCTCATCGCCAGGACGTCCCCGAGCTCGTCCTGGGCGAGGAAGCCCACCAGCGGCGGGTGCGGCAGGGTCGCACCGCGCCGCGCGTAGCGCGCGGCCAGCGGTCCGCGGCCGGCGAGCACGAGCTGGATGCGGTCGGCGTGCCGGGAGAGGCGGGCCGCGTCGAGGAGCACGTCCTGCCGCTTCTCGCGGGACAGCCGCCCGGTCATGGTGATGACGAACGTGCCGGCCAGGTCGGCGCGCTTGGCCAGGCTGCGCGGCACGAAGCGCGCGTCGACGCCGTTCGACACCACGTGCAGGGCCGCCCGGTACCCGTGGGCGCGCAGCTCCTCGGCGATGAACCGGCTGGGGCAGTGGACGTGCCCGAACCGGTCGTAGAACGGCCGGAACGCCGCGTACACGAGGTCGTTCAGCGGCGCGGCCCGGCCCACGCCGAGGCTGTACGTGACGTTCTCCGGCTGCACGTGGAAGGCCGCGGTGGACGGGAGGCCGAGGGAGTCGGCGAGCCGTTTGGCCCGGGAGCCGAGCCAGAACGGCGACATGACGTGCGCGACGTCGGCCCAGCCCAGCGCCTCGCGCAGCACGTCGTCGTCCGGCTTGGCGAGCACCCAGCCCTGGCCCGCGATGACCCGGTTGAAGCCCGGGACGGGGAGCGGTTCGAGCCGGTAGCGCACGACGTCGTCCGCGGAGCTCTCGGGGACGACGCCACGCGCGCGGGCCGCCTCGCCCCGGCAGCACGCGACGCGCACCTCGTGGCCACGCCCGCGCAGGGCGTCCGCGAAGCGCCGGGCCGAGATCGTCGTCCCGTTGGTGGGATCCTCGAACTGGTCGATGACGAGCAGGACACGCACGCGCGGCTCCCTTGCGAACGCTCGGCGGACGGCCCCGCCCCTGGTCACGGGATGTCGTCAGGCTAGGGGATCGCCGTCCTCCAGCACAGCACCGCCGGGCACGTGTCTCCTCTCGCGCCGGCTCGATCCCTTCGTGACGCAGCCCGAACGGGGCCCTCGGCGGCGTCGCCGGTCCCGCCACGCGCCGGGCCAGGGAGGAAAGCCCTTGTGAGGCAGGACGGCGCGCGCGAGCATGGGGCGATGACCGAGGAGCCCGCCCGCTGGACCCGCGCGACCGTCTACACCGACATGTGGGTCGACCCCGACGACGACCCGCGCAACACCGACGGGACGAGCCCGGACGGCGAGCTCGCGACGCTGCTCGACTACACGGCGAGCTACCGCATGACGCTGCTCATGAAGTGCGACGGTCTCACGCCCGAGCAGCTCGCGCGACGCTCTGTGCCACCGTCGACGATGTCCCTGCTGGGGCTCGTGCGCCACCTCGCGGAGGTCGAGCGGGACTGGCGCGGGTGGATCGACGACGACGGCCCGGAGCCGACGCTGTACGGCGGCGACGACGCGGACTTCGACGGCGCGGTCCCCGACCAGGCCGTGGTGGACGAGGCGTACTCGGCCCTGGCCCGCGAGCAGGCCGCGACCGACGCCGCGCTGGCGGAGCACCCGGACCTCGGCGAGCGCCTCGGCACGGAACGGGTCGCCGTGCGGGAGATCCTGGTGCACCGGATCGAGGAGTACGCACGGCACTGCGGGCACGCCGACCTGCTGCGCGAACGCGTCGACGGCCGGGTGGGCCAGTAGCGTCAGCCGGTGTGCGCCGCGACCGTGGCGCTCACGTCGTGGCCGCTCCGCGGGGTCGGGGCGCGTCCGCGACGAGGACGCGCCCGTCGCGCACCTCGGCCACGAAGACCGTCAGCGGCCTGCGGTCCTTGCCGCCGGCGTCGAGCACCTCTCCGGTGTCGACGTCCCGCACCTGCTTGAGCATGGGCGTGGTCACGGTGTCCACGTCGTGTTCCACGCCGTCGGCGACGGTGACGCGATGCGTGCCGACGAGGCCGCGCGACATGACGTTGGCGCCGGAGTACGGGTCGCGCTGCTGAACGGCCCGCACGGTGCCGTCCGCGAGCCGGAAGACGGCGATCCGGGTGGTCCCCAGGAGGACCCCGGCCCCGCGCTCGGGGTCGAGGTCGTCGAGCGCGCAGATGTCGACGAACGTGCTCATCGGTCCGCCTCCGTCTGGACGGCACGGTCGGCACGGGCCGCGACCAGCGCCACGTCGCGGGCCGCGCACGGGTCGGGATAGGCGACGGTGTCGCCCTCGTCGGCGGGACGGACCTGGCCGCGCTCGGGGACGAACGCGAGGTCGCCGTCGACCGCCCCGGGCGCGTTGACGAACGGCGTGAACTTGCGCAGCTTGCCGGGGTCCGCGAGCGTCGCGCTCCACTCGTCCTCGTCGTCGCGCACGTGCTCCGCCATCGCCGCCTCGAGCTCGTCGGCGATCCCGAGCGAGTCCTCGACGACGACGCGGCGCAGCTCGTCGAGCCCGCCCGCACGCTCCGCGACCCACGGTGCGGTGCGCTGGAGACGGTCGGCCTCCTGGACGTAGAGCACGAGGAACCGGTCGACGTAGCGCACCAGCGTCTCGTCGTCGACGTCCTCGGCGAGGAGCTGGGCGTGGGCCGGCTGGGCCCCTCCGTCGCCGCCGACGTAGAGGTTCCAACCCTGGTGCGTCGCGATGATGCCGACGTCCTTGCCCCGCGCCTCGGCGCACTCCCTGGCGCAGCCCGAGACGCCGAGCTTGATCTTGTGCGGCGAGCGCAGTCCGCGGTAGCGCAGCTCGAGCCGGACCGCCATGCCCGACGAGTCCTGGACGCCGAACCGGCACCACGTGCGCCCGACGCACGTCTTGACCGTGCGCAGCGACTTCCCGTACGCGTGCCCGGACTCGAAGCCCACGGTCGTCAGGCGCCGCCAGATCTCGGGCAGCTGGTCGAGACGCGCACCGAACATGGCCAGGCGCTGGCCCCCGGTGACGCGCACGGAGAGCCCGAAGTCGTCGGCGGTCCTCGCGAACTCCAGGAGCTGGTCCGCGCGCACCTCTCCCCCGGGCATGCGCGGGATCACCGAGTACGTGCCGTTCTTCTGCAGGTTCGCCATGACGTGGTCGTTGGTTTCCTGAAGCGCCGCGTGCTCGCCCTCGAGCGCGTGGCCACGGTGCAGCGTCGAGAGGATCGACGCGACCGTCGTGCGGCAGACGGCGCAGCCGCGCCCCGTCCCGTGCGCTGCGACGACCTCGGAGAAGGTGCGCAGCCCTTCCTCGCGGACGAGCCGGTACAGCGTCGCCCGGGACATCGCGAAGTGCTCGCACAGCTCGGTGTCGGCCAGGCCCTCACCGTCGGGGGCGACGACGGCGGCGGGGTCGGCGCCGAGCGGGCGGCCCAGGAGCGGCCGCAGCGCGGAGTAGAGCCCGATGTCGCCGACGAACACGCCGCCCAGCAGCGTCGTGGCGTCGTCGGAGAGCACGAGCTTGCGGTACCGGCGGTGGATCGGGTCGACGAACGACACCTCCAGCGCGCCCGCGCTCACCGCGTTGACGTCGCCGAACGACGCGGCCTCGACACCCACGCCCTTGAGCCTCGTGCCGTCGTCGGCGTGGCGGTGCACCCGCTCGCCGCCGAGGAAGCGGTCGACGACGACGTCCGCCATGTCGTTGCCCGGCGCGACCAGGCCCGCGCACACGCCGTCGACCGACGCGCACTCGCCGATCGCCCAGACGCCGGGGTCGGAGGTCTGGCACGCCTCGCCGACGACGACGCCGCCGCGCTCGCCGATGGCCAGGCCCGCCTCGCGCGCCACCCGGTCGCGCGGGCGGATGCCCACGGAGAACACGACGACGTCCGTCGGCAGCGCCGAGCCGTCCGTCAGCTCGACCGAGCCCACGGACCCGTCGCCGGCGGGCAGGAACCGGTGCGCGCCCGCCCCCGTGCGCACCGTGACACCGAGGTCCTCGATCATCAGGCGCAGCATCTCGCCGCCGCCCTGGTCGAGCTGGACGCTCATGAGCCGGTCGGCGAACTCGACGACCGTAGCGTCCGCGCCCAGGCGCTGCAGCGCCGCGGCCGCCTCGAGACCCAGCACGCCCCCTCCCACGACGACGCCGCGCACCGCCCGGCCGAGCGCGCGCTCGCGCAGGCGCACCCATCCGGCCAGCCCCGCGACGTCGTCGAGCGTGCGGTAGGTGAACAGGCCCGGCAGGTCCGTGCCCTCCGCGCGCGGCCTCCACGCCCACGAGCCCGTCGCGAGCACCGCCCGGTCGTAGTGGACCTGGCGGCCCGAGCGCGTCGTCACGACGCTCGCCGTGCGGTCGAGCGACGCGACCGCGTCCCCGGTGACGAGCGTGACGCGCGGGTCGTCCCACACGCCACGGTCCAGGGTGAGCGCCTGTGCGTCGCGCGCGGCGAACCACTCCGACAGGTGCACCCGGTCGTACGGCTCGTGCGGCTCGTCGCCGATCACCGTGAGGGACCACGCGCCCGCGGGGTCCCGCGAGCGCAGGCCCGCGACGAGGCGGTGGGCCGTCATGCCGGCGCCGACGACGACGATCCGGTCGCCGTCCAGCGGCCCGCGGGCGGCCGGAGCGCCCGCGTCCGACGGGGAGTGAGAGTGGGAGGGCACAAGAGCACTTTCGAGAGGGGAGGGGTGGCGGGAACCCCGGTCTGCGTGCCACCGGACCCCGCCGCAGACTCTCGAGGACGTGGTCAGACCACATCCGCCCTCCCGGGACCGAGGTCCTCCGTACCCGTTCCGAAGGCCCGCCCTCGCCCGGACCGTGCCACCGCCCGCAGGGGCGCGCCGCATCGCGGAGGCGCGGGCGCGCCCTGTGGCCGGGAGGCGGAAGGTGGCGGGCCGGGGACGCCGTCCAGGGCGACCTGACTCAGGCGTTCGCGAGCTCGCGGTCGTCGTCCGCCACGGGCTTCTGGTCCTCGAAGCGGCGCACGACACGGCTGACCGTCGACCGCGAGGCCGAGACCTGCTGCGCGATCTCCCGGTGGTTCAGGCCCTGGCGGGCGAGCTCGACGATGCGCCGGTCGCGCTCCACGGTCGGGTCCTCGCCGAGCGAGACGTCGTCGGCCTCCGTCGCCGCAGCCTCCGTCGCCGCGGCCTCCGCGCCGCCTGCGGGACGGGCGAGGTCGAAGACCTCGACGCGCCGCGTGTGACCCGTCACGGCCGGGGGCTCCACGACCTGCGTCGTGCTGGTGCTGTCCGGGACGGGCTGCTCCCAGGGAAGCGGTCGCCCGAACAGCTCCTTCACCCGCGCCTCGAGGTCCGGAAGCGCCTCGAACGCCGTCTCGGGCGCGTAGGGCTTCGCGTCGTCCGCCTCGCTCGCGGGCTCCGTCTCCGGCTCGATCTCCGGCTCGACGGCGAGCGCCTCGGCCGGTGCGACGGCGGCCGAGCTCTCCTCGCTCGGCTCAGCCGCCGGAATGTCCCGGGTCTGTTCGACGGGCGTCGGGGTCACCGTGCGGGCCTCGGCGTCGCGCGCGGACTCCAGCGCGAGGGTCTCCCGGCGGTGGGTCTCGACGAGCGCCTCGGCGGGCGCGGCGGTCCGGGCCACGACGACTGCGGCCTCCTCGGTCGGCCCGGCGGCCTCGGCCGACCCGCGGGCGGTGCCGCGCTTGACCGAGCTCGCCCCGATGAGGTCGAGCCGGGCGCCGTGGCGCTCCGCGGCCTCCAGGCGCTCGACCCAGACCTGCATGCGGCGCTCGAAGTCCTCGACCGTCAGCAGCTTGAGCGCGGCGTCACGGGCGGCGCGCTGCCGCTCGTGCGCGGCGCGGACCTTGCGCAGGTCACCGGCCGAGCCCGCGCTGTCGGCGCGCGCGTCGCGCCACTGCTCCAGGGCGGAGACGTACCCGTGGACGCGCAGCTCACGACGACGCTCCTCGAGCGTGTGGCCCGTGACCATGTGCCGCTCGCCGACGAGGGCGAGGTGCCACATGAGCGCGGCGACCAGCGGAGGCACGAACCGGAACACCACCATGTACGGGGTGCTCGCCGTCGGGACGGCGACCTCGTGGAGGGCCGCGAAGAGGCCCGACGTCCCCGAGAGCACCCACGTGAGCGTGAGCAGGACGCCGTACGGGCGGCCCTCGAGCGCCGCGTTGCGCGCCATCAGCGCGACGGCGACGAGGCTGATCTCGAGGAAGCCCGCGAGCCCGTACGCCTCGAGCGGCGACATGTGCGCCACCTCGAGACCGAACAGGACCATGCCGCTGTACGCGAGCGCGGTGGCGATCGTCGCGGCGATGACCACCGCGACCATCGGGAGGTGCCTGCCGCGGTAGCGCACCTGCCGCGGGGATCCGCCCGAGCCGGTCTGGTCCTGCTGTGTCACGTCGTCCTCCGAAAAGTGGTGTGGGCGCACATATCCCAACACTCAGGACAGTCCTCGTCAACGCACCAGAAGGATTTGCAAGCCGATCGTGACCAGCGCCGACGTGGGCGGCACCGCCGCACTGACACGGCGCTGACGTCGAGGGCGACGCGGAGGTGCCGGCGGGGTCGGCGCTGGACCACCCGTGCACGCACAGGACCCGACGAGCTGCGCAGGACGGGCAGCCCTGCGCGCACCCGCCCGGGACAGCACGACGCCGCGCCCCGAACGGGACGCGGCGTCGGTCGACGGTGGGTGGACCGTCAGACGTTGAAGCCCAGCGCGCGGAGCTGGTCCTTGCCGTCGTCGGTGATCTTCTCCGGGCCCCACGGCGGCATCCAGACCCAGTTGACGCGGAAGCCGTCGACGAGACCGTCGAGCGCCTGCGCGGACTGGTCCTCGATGACGTCGGTCAGCGGGCACGCCGCGGACGTGAGCGTCATGTCGATGACGGCGTGGTTGTTCTGGTCGATCTGGATGCCGTAGATGAGCCCGAGGTCGACGACGTTGATGCCGAGCTCGGGGTCGATGACGTCGCGCAGCGCCTCCTCGACATCGGCGACGTTCGGCGGGCTGGGTACGACGCCCTCGACGGGCGCGCCGGTCTCGGTGGTCATCGGTTCTCCTCCGTCGTTCCCCGCGCGGCGTGCGCCGCGCCGGGGGCTTCTGCGGTCTGCAGGGCGCCCAGGGCGCCCGAGGTGACGAGCGAGTCGCGCAGCGCCGCCCAGCCGAGCAGGGCGCACTTGATACGCGCAGGGTAGCGCGACACGCCCGTGAAGGCCGTGGCGTCCCCGAGGTCGTCCTCGTCGGCCTCGTCCAGGCCCTTGCCGCGCGAGCCCATGAGCTCGCGGAACACCTCGCCGAGGTGCTCGGCCTCGGTCACCGGCCGGCCGGTGACGAGGTCGGTGAGGACGGACAGCGACGCCTGCGAGATGCTGCAGCCCTGCCCCTCCCAGCTCACGCGCGCGATGGTGGGGGCGTCGCCCGGCGCGAGCTCGACGCGCAGCGTCACCTCGTCGCCGCACGTCGGGTTCACCTGGTGCGACTGGCCGCTGGCCGTGTCGCCCGTCGCCTCGACCAGCCCCCGGCCGTGCGGGGTCTTCGCGTGGTCGAGGATGACCTGCTGGTACATCTGCTCGATCGAGCTCATGGGGGTCCTTCCTCAGTCCACCGAGAAGAATGCCCGGACGCCGGCCAATGCTTCCCGGAAGGCGTCCACGTCCTCGCGCGTGGTGTACACCGACGCGGACGCGCGAGCGGTCGCCGCGATGCCGAACCGGCGGTGCAGGGGCTGGGCGCAGTGGTGGCCGACCCGCACGGCGATGCCCGCGTCGTCGAGCACCTGGCCGACGTCGTGCGCGTGCACGCCGTCCACGACGAACGACACGACCGCGAGCCGGTCGACCGGCTCGCGCGGGCCGACGATGCGCACGCCCGGGATCTCGCCGATCCGCAGCAGCTCGGCGGCGAGCTCGTGCTCGTGCGCCGCGACGCCGTCCATGCCGAGCTCGTGCAGGTACTTCGCGGCGGCGCCGAACCCCACGACCTGCGCGACGGGCTGCGTGCCCGCCTCGAACCGCTGCGGCGGCGCCATGTACGACGACTCGGTCATCGTGACGACCTCGATCATCGACCCGCCGGTCGTCACGGGCGGCAGCGCCTCGAGCAGCTCGCGCCGCCCGTAGAGGACGCCGACGCCCGTCGGGCCGAGCATCTTGTGCGCCGAGAACGCGGCGAAGTCGACACCGAGGGCCGGCAGGTCCACCGGCAGGTGCGGGACCGACTGGCACGCGTCGAGGACCGTGAGCGCCCCCACCTCGCGGGCTCGCGCCACGATCGGCTCCACGGGCGTGACCGCGCCGGTCACGTTCGACACGTGCGTGAACGCCACGACGCGCGTCCGCTCGGTGATGACGGTCGCCGCGTCCTCGACGCGCACGCGGCCGTCGTCGTCCACCTCGAACCACCGCAGGACGGCGCCCGTGCGGGCCGCGAGCTCCTGCCACGGGACGATGTTCGCGTGGTGCTCCGCCTCGGTGATCACGATCTCGTCGCCCGGCGCGAGGGCGAAGCGGCGCGCCGCCTCTCCCCCGCGACCGAGCGTCGCGTTCGAGATCCCGTACGCGACGAGGTTGATCGCCGCCGTCGCGCCGGACGTCCAGACGATCTCGCCCGGTCGCGCCCCGACGAACGCCGCGACGTCGCCACGCGCGTCCTCGAACGCCTCCGTGGCCTCCTCCGCGAGCTGGTGCGCGCCGCGGTGCACGGCCGCGTTGCGCTCCTCGTAGAAGTCGACCTCGGTGTCGAGGACCACCTGCGGCTTCTGCGACGTCGCCGCGGAGTCGAGGTAGACGAGCGGACGGCCACCGCGCACCGTGCGCTCGAGCAGCGGGAAGTCCGCCCGCACGGCGGCGAGCTCGCCCGACGTGAGGCGGTCCGCCGGTGCGCTGTGCGCGGTGGTCGTCATGGCTGTCTCCTCAGTGCGGGGGCCGCTCAGGCCGACGCCGCCGCCGCGGACTCGACCGAGCCGGAGAGGTAGCGGTCGTAGCCCTCCTCCTCCAGGCGGTCGGCGAGCTCCGAGCCACCCTCCTCGGCGACCCTGCCGTCGACGAAGACGTGGACGAAGTCCGGCTTGATGTAGCGCAGGATGCGCGTGTAGTGCGTGATGAGCAGGACGCCCGCGTCCGTCTCGCCGTGGACGCGGTTGACACCCTCGGAGACGATCCGCAGCGCGTCGACGTCGAGGCCCGAGTCGGTCTCGTCGAGGACGGCGAACTTCGGCTTGAGGAGCTCCATCTGCAGGATCTCGTGGCGCTTCTTCTCGCCGCCGGAGAAGCCCTCGTTGACCGAGCGCTCGGCGAAGGAGTCGTCCATGCGCAGGCGCTCCATGGCGCCCTTGACGTCCTTGACCCAGTGGCGCAGCGCAGGGGCCTCGCCGTCGATCGCGGTCTTCGCGGTGCGCAGGAAGTTCGACACGCTCACGCCCGGCACCTCGACGGGGTACTGCATGGCGAGGAAGAGGCCGGCGCGGGCGCGCTCGTCGACGCTCATCGCGAGGACGTCCTCGCCGTCGAGCGTGACGGTGCCGCTCGTCACCTGGTACTTCGGGTGGCCGGCGATCGAGTAGGCGAGCGTCGACTTGCCCGAGCCGTTCGGGCCCATGATGGCGTGGACCTCGCCGCTGGCGATGGCGAGGTCGACGCCGCGCAGGATCGGCTTCGGCCCTTCCTTGGTCTCGACGCTGACGTGCAGGTCGCGGATCTCGAGAGTGGACATCTGGTTCTTCTCCAAGAGGTTCTGGTGCGATGTGGGGCGCGCGCGGCGCGCCGGGTCAGTGAGGATCAGGTGGGTGCGACGACGCGGTCGACGTCGACGAGCACCTGCTCGCCGTCGACCGTGACCGTGTAGACGGGCACGGGCCGCATCGCGGGCAGCGCGGTCGGCATCCCGGTCCGCACGTCGAACTGCGAGCCGTGCAGCCAGCACTCGACGAAGCAGCCCTCGACCTCGCCGTCGGACAGGGACACGGCCCCGTGCGAGCAGATGTCGGAGATCGCGTGCCAGTCGCCGTCCCCGTCACGGATGACGGCGACCTCGACGACGCGCCCGTCGGCGGCCGGGAGCTCGACGCGCAGCGCCTCCTCCGGCCCGAGGTCCGCCGTTGTGCAGGCGGGCTGTGCGGTCACGCCGACGCCTCGGCGTGCCCGGCGCTCCCGTCGATGATCGACATGGACTTGCTCAGCTCGCGCTCGATGGCCTCGAGCAGGCGCTCCTCGACCGAGGCGACGCCGATCTCGTGGATGAGCTCGGCGAAGAAGCCCCGCACGACGAGACGACGCGCCTCCATCTCCGGGATGCCGCGAGCCTGCAGGTAGAAGAGCTGCTCGTCGTCGAAGCGACCGGTCGCCGACGCGTGGCCCGCGCCCTCGATCTCGCCCGTCTCGATCTCGAGGTTCGGCACCGAGTCGGCCCGCGCGCCGTCCGTGAGGACGAGGTTGCGGTTGAGCTCGTACGTGTCGGTGCCCTCGGCCTCGGCCCGGATGAGCACGTCGCCCACCCACACCACGTGCGCGCCCTCGCCCTGCAGCGCGCCCTTGTACGTCACGCGCGACTTGCAGCGCGGGACGGCGTGGTCGACGAAGAGGCGGTGCTCCTGGTGCTGGTCCGCGTCCGCGAAGTACAGGCCGACCATCTCGACGTCACCGCCCTCGGCGACGAACTCCGCGTCGGGGGTGATACGCACGACGTCGCCGCCGAGCGTCACGACCACGTGCTTGAGGCGCGCGTCGCGCCCGATGCGGGCACGGTGCGAGGAGGCGTGCACAGCCCCGTCCGACCAGTCCTGGACGGACACGACGGTGAGGTGCGCGCCGTCCTCGACGACGATCTCGACGGTCTCGTTGAGCGTCGCGGTGCCGACGTGGTCGAGCACGACGACGGCCTGCGAGTGCCGCTCGGCGCGCACGAGCACGTGGCTCGCCGTCGGCGTCGGGCCGTGGCCCTCGACGCGCACGGAGGTGACGTCGGACGCGACGGCCTCCTTCGGCACGGTGACGACCGTGGACTGCTCGAAGGCGTTCCACGCCGTGACGGCGGTGCGGTCCCCGGGCTTGCCGGCGGTGCCGAGCCGCGCGTCGTCGCGACCGACGATCGAGACCTCGACCTCGGGCGCCTCGACGACCGTGACGCGCACGTCGCCGCCGCCGCTCTGGCCGACGAGCTTCTCCTCGAACAGCGGCGCGAGCCGCGCGACGGGCGAGAAGCGCCACTCCTCCTCGCGCCCGGAGGGCACGGGGATGTCGGCGAGGTCGAAGGACGTGAGCCGCTCGGCGCGCGAGCCCTGGGGCACGACGCCGTGCGAGTGCGCCCCGTCGGCCGTCGCGCGCGAGTGGTCGGTGGTCAGGCCGGCCTCTTCGGGAATGGTGGTGGTGGTCATATCAGCCGACGGACCCTTCCATCTGCAGCTCGATGAGGCGGTTGAGCTCGAGCGCGTACTCCATGGGCAGCTCGCGCGCGATGGGCTCGACGAACCCGCGCACGATCATGGCCATCGCCTCGGTCTCCTCCATGCCTCGGGACATGAGGTAGAACAGCTGGTCCTCGCTCACCCGCGAGACCGTCGCCTCGTGCCCCATGGACACGTCGTCCTCGCGGACGTCGACGTACGGGTAGGTGTCGGACCGGGAGATCTGGTCGACCAGCAGCGCGTCGCACAGCACGGTCGAGGCCGAGTGCGCGGCGCCCTCGAGCACCTGGACCAGGCCGCGGTAGGACGTGCGCCCGCCGCCGCGCGCCACGGACTTCGACACGATCGACGACGACGTGTGCGGCGCCGCGTGGACCATCTTGGCCCCGGCGTCCTGGTGCTGGCCCTCGCCCGCGAACGCGATCGACAGCGTCTCGCCGCGCGCGTGCTCGCCGAGCAGGTAGATCGCCGGGTACTTCATGGTGACCTTGGAGCCGATGTTGCCGTCGACCCACTCCATCGTCGCGCCCTCGGCTGCGGTCGCCCGCTTGGTCACGAGGTTGTACACGTTGTTCGACCAGTTCTGGATGGTCGTGTAGCGCACGCGCGCGTTCTTCTTGACGATGATCTCGACGACCGCGGAGTGCAGCGAGTCCGACGAGTAGATCGGCGCGGTGCAGCCCTCGACGTAGTGCACGTACGAGCCCTCGTCCGCGATGATCAGCGTCCGCTCGAACTGGCCCATGTTCTCCGTGTTGATGCGGAAGTAGGCCTGGAGCGGGATCTCGACGTGCACGCCCGGCGGCACGTAGACGAACGACCCGCCCGACCACACGGCCGAGTTGAGCGCCGCGAACTTGTTGTCGCCCGACGGGATGACGGTGCCGAAGTACTCCTGGAAGAGCTCGGGGTAGTCGCGCAGACCCGTGTCCGTGTCGACGAAGATGACGCCCTGCTCCTCCAGGTCCTCGCGGATCTGGTGGTAGACGACCTCGGACTCGTACTGCGCCGCGACGCCCGCGACGAGGCGCTGCTTCTCCGCCTCCGGGATGCCGAGACGGTCGTACGTCGCCTTGATGTCCTCGGGGAGCTCTTCCCAGCTCGTGGCCTGCTTCTCCGTCGAGCGCACGAAGTACTTGATGTTGTCGAAGTCGATGCCCGTGAGGTCGGAGCCCCAGCTCGGCATGGGCTTCTTGCCGAACAGGCGCAGCGCCTTGAGGCGCTGGTTCAGCATCCACTCGGGCTCGTTCTTCAGCGCCGAGATGTTGCGCACGACCTCCTCGGAGAGGCCGCGCTGTGCGGACATGCCGGCGGCGTCGCTGTCGTGCCAGCCGTACTCGTAGGCACCGATCGAGGCGATGATCTCGTCGTCGGTCTGCTTCTCACCGGTCGGCTGGGCCGTTCCGGCGGCGTCCTGCGTGGGAGCGCTCATGGTCGTCCTTCCACTGTCCGTCGATGCGGGCGGGGCAGTTGGGTGCAGCGTGCTGCGGGGGGTTCGTGCGGGTGCGGGGCGGGGCCCCGCGGGTTCAGGTCACGCCCGACGACGGACGGCCTCGCGCCCGCACGTCGTGGGCGCCGGGCACCCGGGTCGCCCCCGTCGCCGGATCGCCGGGCGCCCGGAGAGGCACCGCGACGGGGACGTTCGTCGTGCACGCGTGCGCCCCGTTCGCCAGGGTCGCGAGCCGCTGCACGTGCGACCCGAGGAGCTTGGCGAAGACCTGTGCCTCCGCCTCGCACAGCTGGGGGAACTCCTCGGCGACGTGCTGAACGGGGCAGTGCCCCTGGCACAGCTGCACCGCCGAGGTCCCCGGGACGGGGCGCACGCTGGCCGCGTAGCCGTCGTCCGCGAGCGCCGCGGCGAGCTGCGTGGCGCGGCCCTCGACGTCGGCCGCGTCGAGCCGCTCCGCGTAGCGGTCGGTGAGCTCGGTGAGCCGGTCGTGCGCGAAGCGCTCGACGGCGGCGTCCCCCGCGACGTCGCGCAGGTAGCGCAGCGCCTGGGTCGCGAGGTCGGCGTAGGTGCCGCTGAGCTCGCCCTGGCCGGCCGAGGTCGTCACGTACCGTCGGGCCGGTCGGCCGCGCATCCGGGTGGCGTTCCCGGCGTCGTGCACCGCCACGAGGTCGTCGTCCTCGAGGAGGGCCAGGTGCCGGCGCACCGCGGCCGGCGTGAGGCCGAGGGTCGCCGCCAGGTCGGCGGCGCTCACCGGACCCGCGCTCGCGACGAGCTCGAGCACGCGCTCGCGCGTGCGGCGGTCGGCGTCCGTGACGGGCGCCGGCTGCCCCGCGGGAGCGGCGGGCACGGCAGGAGGCGGCGCGTCCGGTCGGGTGGTCCCGGTGGCCATGCTCACCTCCTGCTGCGGGTCGACGCGGGCAGGCGTGCGCGTCGCACGCGTCCCGATATAGACAACATGGTTGTTCCCTAATTGCCTGGGCGCAAGCAAGGGGAGCCTCAGACCGGCCTGGGACGGCCGAGATGTGGCGTACGCGACACCCGTGCGGACGGCCCGCCCCGGACGCCGACCGCGCCCCACCGCCCCCTAGAATCGGCCGGGTGCCCGCCCCCGCCGTGCTCGTGCACGACCTCGTCAAGCGCTACGACGGTCGTGCCGTCGTCGACGGCGTGTCCCTCACGGCCGAGCGGGGAGCGATCACCGCGGTACTCGGTCCCAACGGTGCCGGCAAGACGACGACCGTCGAGTGCTGCGAGGGCCTGCGCACCCCCGACGGCGGGCGCGTCGAGGTCCTCGGGCTCGACCCGGTGGGCGACGCGCGCGACCTGCGCCCGCGCGTCGGCGTGATGCTCCAGGACGGCGGCCTGCCGACCGGCGTGCGCGCCCTGGAGATGCTGCGCCACGTCGCGTCCATGTACGCCCGTCCGCGCGACGTCGGCGAGCTGACCGAGCGTCTGGGCCTGGAGAGCTTCGCGCGCACGACCGTGCGGCGGCTGTCGGGCGGGCAGCGGCAGCGGCTCGCGCTCGCCGCCGCCGTCGTCGGACGGCCGGAGGTCGTGTTCCTCGACGAGCCGAGCGCTGGCATGGACCCCCAGAGCCGGCACGCCGTGTGGGAGCTCGTGCGCGAGCTGCGGGCCCAGGGCGTGGGCATCGTCCTCACCACGCACCTCATGGACGAGGCGGAGGACCTCGCGGACCAGGTCTACGTCGTCGACCACGGGAAGGTCATCGCCGCGGGCACGACGCGCGACCTGCTCGAGACCGCGGTCGACGGCGAGGCGGACCGCACGGTCCGCTTCGAGGCCACGCCGGCGCTCGACCTCACCGGGCTCCGCGACGCGCTCACCGACGCGGGGACGGGCGTGCACGACGGCGCGGCCACGCCCGGCACGTGGGGCGTCGCGGAGCCGCAGCCCGGCTCGTACACCCTCACCGGCCCCGCCGGACCCGAGACGCTCGTGGCGCTCACGTCGTGGCTCGCCACGCGCGGCGTCCTCGCGTCGCGCGTCACGGTGGGCCGCCGCACGCTCGAGGACGTGTTCCTCGACCTCACGGGACGGCACCTGCGATGAACGCTCCCCGACGACCGGCCGTCGCGACGGCCGCCGGCGCACCGGACGAGGACCCGGCCGCACCCGCGTGGCGCCGCGTGGCCGCGCAGACCGGGTTCGAGACGCGCATGATCCTGCGCAACGGCGAGCAGCTCCTCGTGACCGTCGTCCTGCCCGTCATGCTGCTCCTCGGCCTCGTGCTCACGTCGTTCGTCGACCTCGACACGGGCGGCGCGACGCGCGTGGACTTCGTCACGCCGGGCGTGCTCGCTCTCGCCGTCATGTCGACGGCGTTCACCTCGCAGGCGATCGCGACGGCGTTCGACCGGCGCAACGGCGTGCTGCGCCTCATGTCGACCACTCCCCTGGGCCGCGGCGGGCTGCTCGCGGGCAAGGTCCTCGGGGTGCTCGCGGTCGAGGTCGTGCAGGTCGTCGTGATCTCGGCCGTCGCGCTCGGGCTGGGCTGGCGGCCCGACGTCGCAGGTGTCCCCGCGGCGCTGCTCGCCGTGCTGCTCGGCACCGCCGCGTTCACGTCGCTCGCCATGCTGCTCGCCGGCACGGTGCGCGCCGAAGGGGTGCTCGCGGTCGCCAACCTCGTGCTCGTCGTCCTCACGGTCGGCGGCGGCGTGCTGGTGCCCGCGGAACAGCTCCCCGGGCCGCTCGAGCACGTCGCTCTCCTGCTCCCGTCCGGCGCGCTGGGCGAGGCGATGCGCGGCGCGCTGCTGGACGGGTCGGTGCCGCCGTACTCGGTCGTCGTGCTGCTCGGCTGGACCGCCGCCCTCGGCTGGGGCGCGGGCAAGCTCTTCCGCTGGACCTGACTCCCCGACGGTCCGGGCGCATCTCACACGCGCAGGATTCCGGGCCCCGTGCGCGCTGCCGATACCGTGGGTGCGTGAGCACCCCGCCCTCCGCGCTCGACCCCGCGGCCGCACACCCCACCTCCCGTCCGGACCGGCTCGCACCCCTGCGCCGCTGGACGCGACCGGTGCTGGTCGCGAACCTCGTCGCGCAGATCGGCATCATCGTCACCGGTGGCGCCGTGCGGCTGACGGGCTCGGGGCTCGGCTGCTCCACGTGGCCGCAGTGCGAGCCGGGGCAGTTCGCGGCGAAGTTCCACCCCGAGACGAGCTACCACCAGTTCGTCGAGTACGGGAACCGCACGCTGACGGGCGTGCTGAGCGTCATCGCGATCGCGGCCCTCGTGCTCGTGTGGACCGACCGCTCGCGCGTCCGGTCCTACCGGCTCCTCGGTGCCGTGCCGCTGCTCGGCGTCGCCGCGCAGGCCGTGATCGGCGGCATCATCGTCCTGCTGCACCTGCACCCCGGCTGGGTGTCGCTGCACTTCGTGGTCTCGGCCGCGCTCGTGTCCGTCTCGCTGCTGCTCCTGCACCGGTCCGGCGAGGGCGACGGGCCGCCCGTCCCGACGGTCGGGCCCCGCCCCCGCGCGCTCGCGTGGACCCTGTTCGGGCTCACGGCGCTCGTCGTGGTCCTCGGCGTGATCGTCACGGGCGCGGGACCGCACAGCGGCGACGAGGAGGTCGGCTACCGCTTCGCCGTCGACCCCGTGCTCATGAGCAAGGTCCACGCGTGGACCGTGTGGGTCTTCGTGGCCGCCCTGGTGACCTACCTCGCGAGCGTCCGCCGCGGGCCGCGGGACGTCCGCCGCGCGGCCTGGGTCCTGCTCGCCATCACCCTGGGCCAGGGCCTGATCGGTTACGTCCAGTACTTCACGGGCCTGCCGGCGCTCCTCGTCGGCCTCCACATGCTCGGCTCCGCGCTCCTCGTCGCCGGTGCGACGCGCGTCGTCCTGACGACCCGCACCCGCTCCTGAGACGCCGAGAGGGGCCCGACCGGACGGTCGGGCCCCTCTCGGCGTACCGGCTCAGCCGCCGCGACGCTCCGGCCACGGCGCGTCGGCGGGGCGCAGGGACGCCCAGCCGCCTGCGCGCGACGCCGCGGCGGCGAGGATCCCGACGACGGCCGACGGGTTGTGCACCTCGCCCGCGAGGACGCCGCGCACCGCCTCGTCGAGCGGGACCCACCGCAGCTCCATGTCGAGCTCCTCGGCCTCGCGCTCGAACCGCTCGTCGACGGGGACGGGCGACAGCTCGCGCGCCAGGAACACGCGCAGGGCCTCGTTCGAGCCGCCCGGCGTCGTGAAGTAGTCGACGAGCACGTCCCAGCGCCCCGCGCGCAGGTCGGCCTCCTCGGCGAGCTCCCGGGCCGCGGCGAGGCGCCCGTCCTCGCCCACGACGTCGAGCAGGCCCGCCGGGACCTCCCACAGCTCACGCCGCACGGGGTGGCGGTACTGGCGCAGCAGGGCCACCCGCTCGTCCTCGTCCAGGGCGACGATCGCGACCGCGCCCGGGTGGTCGAGGTACTCGCGCGTGACGCGGCCCCCGTCACCCAGGTCGACGACGTCGGACCGCAGGTCGAACACGCGGCCGTGGTGCACGACCGCCGTCTCGACGACCGGCCGGGGCGCGAGCGCGTCCACGACCGGGTGCTCGCCGGCCACTCAGTCGGCCTGGTTCTCGAGCGCGGCGCGGACGAGCCCGGTGAACAGCGGGTGCGAGCGCGTCGGACGCGACTTGAACTCCGGGTGCGCCTGCGTGCTCACGTAGTACGGGTGCACGTCCGCGGGAAGCTCGACGAACTCGACGAGCGACGAGTCGGGCGAGGTGCCGCTGATCACGAGACCCGCCTCCTCGAGCTGCTTGCGGTAGGAGTTGTTCACCTCGTACCGGTGGCGGTGGCGCTCCGTGACGCGCTCCGCGCCGTACGTCTTCGCGACGACCGAGCCCGGCAGCAGCGCCGCCTCGTACGACCCGAGGCGCATCGTGCCGCCGAGGTCGCCGTCGCCACCGACGATCGCGAGCTGCTCCTCCATCGTCGCGATGACGGGGTGGGAGGTGCCCGGGTCGAACTCCGTCGACGACGCGTCGTCGATGCCGAGCACGTTGCGCGCGTACTCGATGACCATCGACTGCAGGCCGAGGCAGATCCCGAGCGTAGGGACCTTGTTCTCGCGCGCCCAGCGCAGCGCGCCGAGCTTGCCCTCGATGCCGCGCACGCCGAACCCGCCCGGCACGAGGACGGCGTCCACGCCGTGCAGCGCGTCGTCGGCGCCGGCCGGCGTCTGGCACTCGTCGGACGCGACCCAACGGATCGTGACCTTGGCGTCGGTGGCGAACCCGCCCGCGCGCAGGGCCTCGGTGACCGAGAGGTAGGCGTCGGGCAGGTCGATGTACTTCCCGACGAGCGCCACCTCGACGCGGTGCGCGGGGGTGTGCACGCGCTCGAGGAGCTGGCTCCAGCCGTCCCACTCGACGTCGTGGAAGGGCAGGCCCAGGCGGCGCACGACGTACGCGTCGAGGCCCTCGGAGTGCAGCACGCGCGGGATGTCGTAGATGCTGGGCGCGTCGATCGCGTTGACCACGGCCTCGTTGTCGACGTCGCACATGAGCGCGATCTTGCGCTTGACCGGCTCGGGCACCTCGCGGTCCGCGCGCAGCACGATCGCGTCCGGCTGGATGCCGATCGAGCGCAGCGCGGCCACGGAGTGCTGCGTCGGCTTCGTCTTGAGCTCGCCCGACGGGCCGATGTACGGCACGAGCGACACGTGGAGGAAGAACACGTCGTCGCGGCCGAGCTCGTGACGTACCTGACGGGCCGCCTCGAGGAACGGCTGGGACTCGATGTCGCCCACCGTGCCGCCGACCTCGGTGATGATGACGTCGACGTCCTCACCGGCCTGGGCGCGCATGCGCGACTTGATCTCGTCGGTGATGTGCGGGATGACCTGGACCGTGTCGCCGAGGTACTCGCCGCGGCGCTCGCGCGCGATGACCTGCGAGTACACCTGGCCGGTCGTGACGTTCGCGGACGCCTCGAGGTCGACGTCGAGGAAGCGCTCGTAGTGGCCGATGTCGAGGTCCGTCTCGGCACCGTCCTCGGTGACGAACACCTCGCCGTGCTGGAACGGGTTCATCGTCCCGGGATCGACGTTGAGGTACGGGTCGAGCTTCTGCATCGTGACGCGCAGACCGCGCGAGCGGAGCAGACGACCGAGGCTGGAAGCCGTGAGGCCCTTGCCGAGCGAGGAGGCGACGCCGCCGGTGACGAAGACGTGCACGGTGCGGTGCTCGGAGCGAGCGCCCGAGGCGTTGAGGCGGGAGGAGGGCCGGTTCAGGAGGTCTGCCACGGAACTCCATCCTAACAGCGCGCCCGACGACGGCACGCGGGTCGGACCGTGCGTCTCACCACGTTCGCGCGTCAGCCCGGGGCCGACGACCCGCGCCGGCGCCGCGCTCTCAGGAGCCTGCGTCGTCGGCCGCGGGGCCGCGCCGCCGCAGGAGGTCGAGGAGCGCGCCACGGTCTCCCGCGAGCGAGACCCCCACGACGACGACCCCGGCGACGACGGCGGCGAGCGCCCCGACGCCGACCGCCGGGACCCAGCCCGCGCCGTCCGGCAGGAGCGCGCCGGAGACCGCCGAGCCGGCGAGCGCGCCGAGCGCCACGCCGACCGCGAGCACGACGAGCGTGCGCGCGACGCCGCGCGTCGCCTCCGGCCCGGCGTGACGCCGGGCGGCGAGAAGCAGGCCGGCGCCGGCGACCGACATCCCGAGCGCCGTCGCCAGGCCCAGCTGGAAGAGCACCCCCGCCTGGTCCCGGACGCCCGTGAGCGCGGGCAACAGGTACGCGGCCGCCGCGACGACCACCCACCCGCCGGCGGTGACCACGACGGCCACGCGCTGGCGGTCGATCGTGTACAGCGCGCGCGACAGGTGCAGGATCAGCGAGAAGCCGACCACGCCGACGGCCATGCCCGCCACGGCCCCTCCGAGGCCCTCGACGGAGCCCGTCGCGATCCGGGCGAACACCGCCTCGACCGCCGCGGACGCCGCGATGAGGGCCGCGCTACCCAGCCCCGCGACGACCAGCAGGGTGCGGGTCGTCGTCGCGAGCAGGCGACGGTAGGCGTCGTGCCGGGCGTGCGCGACGTGCTCCGCGAGCCGGGGGAACGTGCTCGTCGCGAGCGGGAACGCGAGCACCGCGTAGGGCAGCAGGTACACCTGCTGCGCGTACCAGTAGGTCGGGAACGTCTGCTCGGGACCGAACCGGTAGGACGCGCCCAGGATCGCGAGGACCGAGAGCTGCTGCGCGACCAGCGCGCCGATCCCCGCGAACGCGAGGTTGCGGGCGCGGACCGCCTCGCCGCCCGGGAACCGCAGGGTGGGCCGCAGCCGGACGCCCAGCCGGTGCACCGGGAGGACGAGCGGCAGCGCGAGGACGGCCACGCCCGCCGTCGTGCCCCATCCGAGCCAGGCGATGGCGTCGCCCGACAGCGCGGCGACGTCCTTCTGGTTCCCGTCCGCCAGGCCCGTGAACACGAGGAAGACGGCGATGACCGCGAGGCTCGACAGCAGCGGCGAGAACGCCTGCCAGAAGAAGCGCTTGTGCGCCTGCAGGATGCTGCCGAGCACGACCGCCAGCCCGTACAGCGGGACCTGGAGCGCGAACACCCGCACGAACGTCGCCGTGACGTCGACGAGCTCCGGGTGCTCGCGCATGAGGAGCACGGCGATCGGTTCCGCGAGGAGGGCGAGCAGGCCCCCGAGCGGGACGAGCACGGCGAGCGTCCAGCCGAGCAGCGCGGACGCGATCCGCGAGACCTCGGTGCCTGCCCGGCGGACGATCGGCCCCGCGAGGAGCGGCACGACCGCCCCCGCGAGCGCGCCGCCGGCTGCGACCTCGAAGAGGACGTTCGGCAGGAGGTTCGCCGCCGTGTACGCCGAGCCGACGCCCTCGGTGCCGACGGCGGCGGACTGCACGAGCGACCGCGCGAAGCCGACGAGCCGGCTCGCGATCGTCACGACCGTGATCATCGCGGCGGCGCCCGCCAACGTGCCCGTGGCGGCGCGCAGCCGTCCCGCCCGCGCGCTCACGCCGGGCGCCGGCCCCACGCGTCCACGCGCCGCAGCACGTCGTTGTCCTGGATGACCTTCGAGAAGCTGACCTTCTCGCTCGCGAGCGTCAGCCCCACGACGCCCGCGAGCGCGAGCCACCGCAGGGCGCGCGGCGCGGTGAACGCGACCTGCGAGCCGAGGGCCGCCCCGAGGGCGTTCGCCCCGCAGTCGCCGAGCATGTCGCGCTCGCCGAGGTCGCCGGCGGCCGCGGCCGCGGCCGCGCCGAGGACGGCGCCGGTGGTCGGGGACGCGGAGGTGAGCGCGAAGGGCAGCGAGGCGGCGCCCGCCGCCTTGAACGCGCGACCGGGTCGCAGGTCGAGGAGGTTGAGCAGGTTCGCGGTGCCCGCCATGAGCGCACCGTTCACCCCGACGTCGACGAGGTGCGCGAACGCGCCGCCGGTCCGCCGCGTGCCGACGGCCGCCGCGACGAGCGCGGAGCCGCTGATGCCGAGGATCTTGAGCCCGCCGGTCGTCACCTGGCCGTGCGCGAGCGCGCCGAGGTGGCCACGCAGCCCCTTGGTCCGCGTGGACGTGTCCTCCGCGAGGTCGTCCACGAGGCCGAAGGCTCCCGCGCTCGCCGTCGCGAGCGCCACGGCGCTGCGCGTGCGCGGGTCACCGCCGGCCGCGAGGGTGCCCACGACGAGCCCGGCGGTCACGGTCGGGCCCTCGAGGAGGCTGATCGGCTCCCCGCGATGGTTCGTCCTCGTCCAGCGCTCGGCACCACCCGGCGGACGCCGGTCCACGGCGCGACGCCCGGCCGCGGTCACGACGGCGGCGACCCCCGCCGCGGCGAGGGTCCTGAGCAGGCGGGCCACGTCAGCCCTCCCCGGTGGCGGCGTCGCCGGTCTGCTCGACGTCGGCGCCGCTCCCCTGGGTGCCGCCCGCGGTACCGGCGTCTGACGCACCGGCGTCGGGCGTACCGGCGTCCGACGCCGACGTGCGGGTCACGGGCGGGAGCTCGACGGCCGGCGGGAGCACCGCCGTCGCGCTCTCCTCGAAGCCGTACTGCCCGACCTGGTCCGCGATGCGCGCCGCCAGCGCGAGCGGGACGGCGATGCGGCCCGGCTCGGCCTCGACCCCGCTCACCGTCGAGAGCGTCGCGGCGAGCTCCTCGTCGCCGCGGATGGTCGAGACGACGTCGCCGCTCACGGCCGTCGGTCCCGCCACGAGCGAGGCACGGGCGACCTCCTGCGCGGCGAGCGCCAGCTGGACCTCGATGTCGACGACGTACGTGTCCGGCGCCGGCGCCTCCTCGCCCTCCGTGGTGGGAACCGACCGCTCGGGCGCGGGACCGGCGAGCAGCAGGACCAGGTCAGCGGGCAGCGTCTGCTCCGACACGACGTCCACGAGCGCGAACCGCTCGAGCAGCGCCTCGAGCTCGACCGCCTCGGGGCTGCGCTCCTCGGAGCTCTGGGGCGTCGCCCCGGTGAGCGCGAGCGCGAGGGCCCGCGACAGCCGCTGCTCGGCGGTCGCGTCCTGCGGGACGTCGCCCAGCTTGTCCCCGAGCCCGTCGGCCACCGTGGCGCGCGCGCTCTCCTCGTCCTCGCTCGTCCACGAGTCCGTGAGCCGCACGTGCCCGACGACCGACGCACCCGCCGTCTCGAGCTGCTCGGTGATCGCGTCGTCGCGCTCCGCGTCGGCCCCGTCGAGGTCGACCACCGCGACCCGGCGGTCCTGCAGCGATCCGGCCACGAGCTGCGGACCGGCCGCCTCGATGAAGCGCGCGTCGTTGCCGACCGTGACGTTCGCCGCGTCGAGCTGGTCGCGCAGCTCGTTGCGCTCCGAGCGCAGCTGCTCCACCTGCCCGGTGAGCTGGTCGCCGATCGTGCCCTGGAGCGGACCTGCCCCCAGGATGATCCCGACGGCCAGGGCGAGGAAGACCGAGATCAACGAGACGATGTGGTACCTGAAGTCGATCACTGTGCGGTGGTGTCCTTCGGTCGGTGCTGCTGCGTGCGGCGGTGGTCAGGGTGCGCGGGAGGGAGGCGGGACGAACGCAGGGACCGGCGCCGGTCCCGGGGCACGGCGTCAGCCGCCGCCCGCGAAGAGCGAGCCGATCCACGACCACAGGTCGTCGAACCGGGCGCCCACGATCCCGAAGAACGTCTGGCCCGCGGCCGTCGACCACAGCGCCACCCCGACGGCGACGAGCCCGGCGAGCGACAGGAGCCAGAGCTGCAGGTTCGAGATCCGCTGCCGGTACAGGCGCGAGACGCCCTTGGCGTCCACGAGCTTGCCGCCCACGCGCAGGCGGGTGAGGAACGTGCTCGCCATCCCCGCGCGGCCCTTGTCGAGGAACTCGACGAGCGTCGCGTGCGTGCCGACCGCGACGATCAGCTCGGCGCCCTTGTCGTCGGCCATGAGCATGGCGATGTCCTCGCTCGTCCCCGTCGCGGGGAAGACGACCGGCTCGACGCCGAGCTCCTGGACCCGCTCGAGCCCGGGCGCCTTGCCGTCCCGGTAGGCGTGCACGACGATCTCCGCCCCGCTGCTCAGCGCACGGTCGGAGACGGAGTCCATGTCGCCGACGATCATGTCGGGCTTCCAGCCGGCGTCGAGGATCGCGTCCGCGCCGCCGTCGACCCCGATGAGCACGGGCCGGTACTCCGTGATGTAGGGCCGCAGCGTCGCGAGGTCCTCGCGGTAGTGGTAGCCGCGCACGACGATGAGGACCTGCCGCCCGTCGATGACCGTGCGGATGTCGGGGACGCCCACGCCGTCGAGGAGGAGCTCGCGCTCGCGGCGCAGGTAGTCCATCGTGTTCTCGGCGAACGACTCGATCTCGACCGAGAGGTTGGCGCGCGCCTCCTCGAGGCTGCGCGCGACCGTCTCCGGCGTCTGCACGACGCCCTCGGCCACGAGGTCGTCGCCGAGGTAGACCTTGCCGCCGTCGAGGCGCACGTCACGCCCCTCGGGGATCGCCATGATCGCCGGGCCGAGGTCGTCGACCAGCACCACGCCGGCCTCGACGAGGATGTCCGGCCCGAGGTTGGGGTAGCGCCCCGACACCGACCTCGCGGCGTTGAGCACCGCCGACGGCTTCGCCGCGACGAGCGCGTCCGCGGCGACCCGGTCGATGTCGACGTGGTCGATCACCGCGACGTCGCCCGGCTGGATGCGCTTCGTGAGCGCCTTCGTGCGCGCGTCGACCTTGGCAGGTCCGAGCGTGCCGTCACCGACCTCCGGCGGGGAGGTTCTGCGCAGAGTGAGTCTCATCGTCGCCTATCGTCCCACGACCGACGACTCGAGAAGCTCCACCGCGTGCCGACGTGCCGTCTCCGAGTCGTCCTGCCCGGAGAGCATCCGCGCGAGCTCGCGGACGCGGTCCTCGCCCGTGACCTCGCGCACACCGGTGACCGTCACCGCGGCGGCCGGGTCGCGGTCGCCGTCCCCGCCGCCGTCGGCCCCGCCCGAGGACTTCGTCACGACGAGCTGGACGTCGGCGAAGGCCGCGACCTGCGCCAGGTGGGTCACCACGACGACCTGCGCGCGCCGCGCGAGGGAGGCGAGCCGGCGACCGACCTCGACCGCGGCCTTCCCCCCGACCCCGGCGTCGACCTCGTCGAAGACGAACGTCGGCAGGGCCTGCGCGACGCCGTCGGCACCGTCCGCGGCGGCGGTCGCCAGGGCGACCTCGATGGCGAGCATGACGCGCGAGAGCTCACCGCCGGACGCGCCCTTGCCGAGCGGGCGTGCCGGCGCACCGGCGTGCGCGACGAGCGAGAACGTCACGGCGTCGACGCCCCACGGACCGGGCTCGTCCGCACGGTCCACGTCGACGACGAGGCTGGCCCCGCCCATCGCCAGCCCGCGCAGCTCGTCGGTGACCGCCGCGGCGAGCTCGGCACCCGCGCGCTCGCGCGACGCGGTGATCGCCGTGCCGAGCCGGCCCAGCTCCGCGTCGAGCTCGTCACGACGCTCCGCCGCGGCCCGCAGCCGCTCACCGCCGTCGTCGAGGTCCAGGAGCCGGAGCCCGGCGTCGCTCGCCCACGCCAGGACGTCGTCGACCGTCTCCCCATAGCTGCGCGTGAGGGTCCCGAGCTCGGCGAGCCGGGTGTGGGCCGTCTCGAGCCCCGCCGGGTCGGCGGCGAGGTCCTCCACGTAGCCGGAGATCTCCGTGGCGACGTCCGCGAGCACGTAGCCGACCTCGGCGAGCCGCTCCGCGAGCCGCCCGAGCACCGGGTCGGTGGCCGCCACCGACTCGAGCGCACGACGCGCGCGGTCGACCGAGACCACCGCGTTCTCCTGCTGCTCGGCGGCCTCGTCACCGGCGACGGCGTCGTGCGCGAGCTGCGCGGCGACGCGCAGCTCCTCGACGTTCCCGAGCCGCGCGACGAGCGCCCCGAGCTCGACGTCCTCGCCCGGCTGGGGGGCGACCCGCTCGATCTCGGCGAGGCCGAGGCGCAGGAGCTCCGCCTCCCGCGCGCGCTCGGCCGCCCGGGTCTCGATGTCGTCGATCTCCGCCTGGAGCGCCGACCGCTCCGTCCACGCCTCGCGGTACTGCGCGAGCAGCCCGGCGTGCCGCGGACCGGCGAACGCGTCCAGCGCCGCGCGCTGGCGGCTCGCGGTGCGCAGGCGCAGCTGGTCGGACTGCCCGTGGACGGTGACGAGGTCGTCCGCGATCTCCGCGAGGACCGCCTGCGGGACGCTGCGCCCGCCCAGGTGGGCCCGCGAGCGCCCTTCCGCGGCGACCGTGCGCAGGATCACCACCGTGCCGTCGTCGTCCACGTGTCCCCCGGAGTCGTCGACGCGCTGCGCGACGCCCGGGCGGTCGGCGACGCTGACCCGCCCCTCGACGACCGCGGTCGCCGCGCCGGGCCGGACGGTCGCCGGGTCGGCCTTGCCGCCCATCAGCAGGCCGAGGCCCGTGAGGACCATGGTCTTGCCCGCACCCGTCTCGCCGGTGATGACCGTCAGGCCGGACCCGATCGGGACCCGGGCCGACCGGATGACACCGAGGTTCTCGATCGCGATCTCCTCGAGCACGCTCACTCCTCCTCGTTCGGGGCACCCGTCGTCGTCGCGCGGGCGGACGCGGGCCCGAGCGGGCCGGCCGTGGCCGCGACGCTCGCGGCGCGCTCGCGCCACCCGACGACCGGCAGGGAGAACTTCGACACGAGCCGGTCCGTGAACGGCGCCGTGCTCAGCCGGGCGAGCTTGAGCGGAGTCGGGCCGCGCCGCACCTCGACGCGCGAGCCGTTGGGCAGGTCGATGCGGCGCCGCCCGTCGCACGTGAGCACGCCCGACGACGCCGAGTCGGGCAGGATGTCGACCGACACCGTCGAACGCGGGCCCACGACGAGCGGGCGCGCGAACAGGGCGTGCGCGGCGAGCGGGACGACGAGCACGGCGTCGACGTCCGGCCACATGACCGGCCCGCCCGCGGAGAACGCGTGCGCCGTCGAGCCGGTGGCCGTCGCGGTGACGACGCCGTCGCACCCGAAGGACGACAGCGGTCGCCCGTCCACGCCGATCACGACCTCGATCATCCGCTCGCGCTGCGCCTTCTCCACCGTGGCCTCGTTGAGCGCCCAGCCCACGAGCGGCTCGGGCTCGCCCGGAAGGTACGCCCGCACGTCGACGACGGTGCGCTCCTCGACCGTGTAGTCGCGCGCCGCGAGCCGCGCGACGGCGGCGTGCAGGTCGTCGCGCTCGCTCTCCGCGAGGAAGCCCACGTGCCCCAGGTTCACGCCGAGCAGCGGGACGTCCGTCCCGTGCGTCAGCTCGGCGGCGCGCAGGATCGTGCCGTCCCCGCCGAGGACCATGACGGCCTCGGACTCCGCCACACCCTCACGCACCCGCGTGCGGGCCATGTGGTCGCCGAAGCGCTCGGCCAGGTCGTCGTCGTGCAGGGTCACGGTGAAGCCCGCGCGTTCGAGCTCGGTGACGGCCTCGCGCAGCGCGACGACCGCCTCCGGGCGGCCACCGTGGGTGACGATCAGCACGCGACGCGTCACGGTGCTCCTCCAGTCAGGGGTGGGTCGAGTTCGGTGCCGGACGCGCCGGCGTGCGCGGGGGCCGCGACCGCGACGACGGGCGGAGCGCCACCGTCGGGCGACGGAGGCCAGGCCACCGCGCGCTCGGCGGCGGCGTGCAGCGCGGCACGGCGAGCGGCGTCGGGCGCTGCCTCGTCGGACCGGCGCGGGTCGCCCGCGCGCAGCCACCAGAAGTACTCGCGGTTTCCGCTCGGCCCCGGCAAAGGGCTCGGGACGACGGCGAGCGCGCGCAGTCCCACGCGCTCCGCGTGCCGCGCCACGGCGGTCACGACCTCGACATGGAGCGCGGGGTCGCGCACGACGCCCCCGCTCCCGAGCCGCTCGCGCCCGACCTCGAACTGCGGCTTGACGAGCAGCAGGAGGTCGGTCCCCGGCCCGACGACGCCCGCGACCGCGGGCAGGACCGTCTCCAGCGAGATGAAGGACAGGTCACCGACGACGAGGTCGGGCACGGACCCGACGTGCTCGGGCGTGAGCGCGCGGACGTTGAGCCCTTCGTGGACGACGACGCGCGGGTCGGCACGCAGACGGGCCACGAGCTGGTCGTGCCCGACGTCGACCGCGACCACCTCGCGCGCGCCGCGGCGCAGCAGGACGTCGGTGAACCCGCCCGTCGAGGCGCCCAGGTCGAGGCATCGCGCCCCGTCGACGACGGGGCCCCGCGGAAGGTGGCCCGCGTCGGAGCCCGCACCGTCGGAGCCCGGGGTACGCGGCCCCTCGAGGGTATCGAGGGAGCCGAGAGCATCGAGCGCTCCCGGGGCGCCGAGGGCATCGAGCACACCGGCGAGCTTGAACGCGGCGCGCGACGCGTAGCCGGGGTCGCCCGGGTCGACCGTCACCTCGATCCCGTCCGTCGGCCCGACGGCGGTCGAGGGCTTGGTCACGACCGCCCCGTCCCGCGTGACGCGGCCGGCCGCCAGGAGCTCTGCCGCGTGCCCGCGCGACCGTGCGAGCCCGCGCCGGACGAGCTCGCCGTCGAGGCGCGCGCCGATGCGCTCGCCCACGCTAGTCCTCCGTGCGGGCGAGCTCGCGGACCAGCGCGTCGTGCACGGTCTCCAGCACCCCCACGTGGTCGGCGGTCACCAGACCGTCCAGCTCCTCCAGGCGGGCCAGCGCGGCGTCGAGCCCGCCGTCGTCGCCGGCCTGCGGGGCGTGGCCGGGAGGCGGGCCGGGCACCGGGTGCAGCGGTCCTTCGGACATGTCCTGCCTCCCACCTGCTCGTCGTTCCCGGGCATGCCCGGTTTCCCGGCCCCACGGTACCCGCACCGTCCCACGGGCGCGGTCACGTCGGGCGGGCCTGTGCACGGCGCGTCGCCCGCGCCGTCTGGCCCTGTCGTCAGTGCGTGCCGACGGGAAGGTCGGGCACGGTCGCGGGGTCGACGGGGAGCCCGTCGTCCGCCGACGCCCACGCGGCCGCGGCCGCTGCCCGGACGCTGTCGATCGTCGCCGCTCCGCGCACGTCCATCCGCAGCGCGCCGTCCTCCACCCGGGCGGAGCTCTCGCCGCACGTCCACCAGCCGTCCCCGGAGCGTGCCGGCGCAGGATGCGGTGCGAGGAGGCTGCGCAGGTCCTCGCCCAGGTAGTGCGGCCGCAGGCCGGGCTCGGCGAGGACGGCGTCTCGCGCCGTGCTCACACCGGTGAGCACGTGCAGACCCGGGTACCCGCCCGCGCGGGCACCGGCGAGGTCGGTGTCGAGGCGGTCACCGACCACGAGCGGCGCCTGCGCGCCCGCCCGCTCGATCGCGAGGCCGTACATCGTCGGTGACGGCTTGCCAGCGCTGGACGGCTCCACTCCGGTGGCAGCGCGCACGGCCCCCACGAGGGAGCCGTTGCCGGGCGCGAAGCCGCGCGCGGTCGGCAGCGACAGGTCGAGGTTGCTCGCCACGTGCCACGCGCCGCGCTGGACCGCGTACGCGGCCTCTGCGAGCTGCGCCCACCCGAGCTCGGGGGCGAAGCCCTGCGCCACGGCTGCGGGCTCGTCGTCCGCGCTCTCCACGAGCGCGAACCCGGCGTCGTGCACCGCGGTGACGAGCCCCGCGCCGCCGACGACGAGGACCTTCGCCCCCGGCTCGAGCCGCGTGCGCAGCAGGGCGGCGGCGGCCTGCGCAGCCGTCATGACCTCGTCGGCGGTCGTCGGGATGTCCAGACCGGAGAGCTGTTCGGCGACCGAGCCGGGCTCGCGCGAGGCGTTGTTCGTGACGAACACGAGCCGCATCCCGCGGTCGCGCGCACCGGCGAGCGAGGTCGCCGCGTGGTCGATCGGCTCGTGGCCGCGGTACGCGACGCCGTCGAGGTCCACGAGCGCGAGGTCGTAGCGTTCCGCGAGCGGCTGGTCGCTCCCGAGCAGTCCCGCGCTCATCGCGCGTCCTCGGTCGGACCGTCGCTCTCCGGGCGCTCGTCCGAGGCGCCGGCGCGGCTCTCGTCGTCGGAGCCGCCCGTGCCGCCCTCGTCGTCGGGCTCGACGTCGTCCACCTCGTCGGCGAGCTCCGACTCCTCCGTCAGGTCGTACACGACGACGTCCTCGTCGGGCTCCCCGAGCACGACGGCGAGCAGGTCGGAGTCGATGCCCGCCAGGATCTCGGCCGCCTCCTCGGTGCGGCCGGCGACCTCGAGGACGGAGGCGCGCGCCTGCAGCACGCGCGCGCCGAGCTCCCCACGCGTCCCCATGGCCGGGACCTGGTCGAGGGCGGCGAGGGCGGCGTCCAGCTCGCCGAGGTCGACCCGCGCGCCGCTCACGACGATGGCGAGCTCGGTGCGGCCGACGTCGTCGAGCGTCGATGCCTCCTCGGACGCGGCGAGCGCGAGGGCGCGCTCGGGACGTCCGAGGCCCCGCTCGCAGTCGGCCATGATCGGCAGGTGCTCGGACGACCCGTTGAGCCGGCGCACGGTGCGCAGCTCGCGCAGCGCCTCCGCGTACCGTCCGGTGCTGTAGGCCGTGAGTCCCGCCGCTTCCCGCACGACGTCGACGCGACCGGCTCGCCGGACGGCAGCCTGGGCGTGCTCGTACGCGAGCTCGGGGTCGGTGTCGATGAGCCGTCCCGCCATGACGAGGTGGCGCCCGACGACCTCGGCCGTGTCCTTGCTCAGCGTCCGCAGGCGACCACGCGCGGCCCGGTCGAGCTGAGAGAACTGGACGTCCTCGGGAATCTCCGGCCCCGCGGGGTGCCGCGGCTCCGGCCGCTGGTCGGGCCGCTCCCGCTCCCGGCTGGCTCCGCCTCGCGGTGCATGTCCCCGTCGGTCGTCCCGCGGGCCCGAGCCGCCACGACGACGGTCACCACCGGCACGGTCGTCACGGCCCCGCTCGTCGCGCGAGCCGTACGCCCGGCGCGGACCGCCCGGCGCCGCGCCGCGTTCGTCACGGCCGCCGGACTCCCGGCGCGGGCCCTGCGCAGAGCCGCCACGCGGGTCCCCGCCGCGCGCACCGCGCGGGTCGCCCCCGCGGGCGCCACGCGCGTCGTTGCCACGTGCACGTGTCGCGTCGCCCTCGGCGCGACCGTAGGAACGACGGTCATCGCCCGATCGACCACGGTCACCTGCTGACCGGCCCCGGTCGTCGCCCGACCGACCACGGACGCCCGCGGGTCGACCGCGGTCACCATCGGGGCGCCCGCGGTAACCCTGTCGCCCGACGCCGTCGTTGCGGCGACGGTCGTCCGAGCGGTCGGCACCGCCGGTCCCGCGACGCTCCGACGAGCGCTCCCCGCCGGGGCGGTCGGAACGGGCGTCCCGGTCGCCGCGACCGCTACGGTCGTCACCCGGGTCCGGACGCTCGGGCTCGTGGGAGGTGTCGTTCACCAGGGTTCCCTCTCATGTCTGAAGTAGCGCAGGACATCTTCCCACGGCCGGCGCGGCAGGCACCCGTGCGGGGCCTCGATCGCGAGCTCTGGCGTGGAAACGTCCTGAAATGCCGAAGGCCCACCCCGTGTGGGGTGGGCCTTCGGTGAAGGGTTGTCCGGCGGCGTCCTACTCTCCCACCCCGTCTCCAGGGCAGTACCATCGGCGCTGAAGGGCTTAGCTTCCGGGTTCGG